>VOFB01003210.1_pt1 | contig 40472 bp, 52 predicted proteins | sample 5384141 | NCBI WGS metagenome assembly VOFB01 (sample SAMN12384721, study PRJNA508395) | human gut metagenome | isolation source: healthy gut A | host: Homo sapiens
CTTTCCGCCGCTCAGGCGTAGTAGCCAACGAGCAGGTCGACGACTGCGCCGTAGCTCTGCGTGCCGAGGGTGTCTCCGTAGGATCGGATCATTTTGTCGTTGAGCGACTGGGTGAAGCGCGCGGTCAGCCCGCGGTAGTGCGACCAGTAGGCGCTGTTGCAGCGGAGATCGGCGAGGACGTCGGCGGGAAGGCTGTCGCGCACCTCCTGCCACGCCTCGCGGTCGGCGCGGTAGAGGGCGTTGGAGAGGTGAATGTAGCCGAGCAGCCAGCCGGCGTAATGATAATTTGCATCGTCACAGCGCGTGCAGGCGAGAACCGCAAGAAAGTTGCACTGCTGCTCGGAGGCGATGCCGCGCTGATGGGCAAGCTCGTGTGCGCAGGTCGAGGCGAGCAGCATCGCGGGGAGTCCATGTTGACGTTCGACTCCCCGTAAACGGAAGTAAAGCCAGTGAAGTTCATCGCGCTCATGATCTTCGAGCAGAAAGATGCCCTTGGGCGCGTGATCGGGCAGGTCGAAGGGGAACTCCTCGTACAGGCAGTCGTAGACCGTATCGGCATAGGCAAGGATCTCCTGCCGGTCGGCGGCGAAGAGGCCGTTTTCGTCGCGCGCGACCTGCCCTGAGCAAGCGAGACGGTTTGCAAAATAGCGCGTGACGTGCAGCAGATCTTCGTAGGCGACAGGCGCGGGCGAAAGACCGCTTTTGTCGCAGAAATCGTCCGCGTAGTAGTTCGCGCCCCAGAGCAGCGAAAACGCAGCGCAGACCGTGAGGAATACGTCGAGCACAAAGAGCGCGCAGCGATACGCGGCGCGCCACTTTTTGCGCGACCGCACAAGATAGCGCGCCATCAGCGCGAGCAGCACGACCGCTGTGAGCGCCGCAAGCACATACAAAAGCTCCGCGACCGAGAACGGCAGCGCCGCGCACGCGCGGCCGAAGAGCTGCTCAAGGGCCAGCGTGACGCCGTAGACCAGCGCGTTCATCGCCGCGCGGCTTTCGCGCAGGAGGGAAAAAAGCACAAGGACTGCGCCGCAGGCAAAAAGCCAGCGGTGCAGTCCCTTATTTTCGCGGTAAAATGCTTTCATGCGGGAATCAGTCCTTTTTTTCGTCAGCGGGCGGGATCGGCGCGGGATCGAAGAGCGCATCGTCCGTCACGCCCTTTTTCGTGAGGCTGCGGTCGGTGAACCAATGCACGAGCGAATTGATGCAGTTGCGATGGGCACGCCCAGGAACATGCCGAGCACGCCGCCGAAGCCGCCGCCGACCACGATGGCAACGATGACCCAGAAGCTCGAAATGCCGGTGGATTTGCCGAGGATCTTGGGGCCTAAGATGTTGCCGTCAAACTGCTGGAGCGCGATGATGAAGAGGATAAAGTACAGGCACTGGCGCGGGCTGACGAGCAGGATGAGGAAGGCGCTCGGAACGGCGCCGAGGAAGGGGCCGAAGATGGGGATAATGTTCGTCACGCCCACAAAGACCGAAATGATGGGCGTATAGGGGAACTTGAGCAGCGAGCAGCAGAAGAAGCAGATGATGCCGATGATGAGCGAATCGAGCAGCTTTCCGCGCACAAAGCCGCTGAAAATGCGGTCGGCCTCCGCCACGGCGCGCAGCGTGCGGCGGTAGGGCACTTCGGGAAGGAGAGCGTACAGCAGCTTTTTTCGACTGCTTGGCAAAAGCTTTCCCTTGCGCGCGAGCAGATACACCGAGATCATCATGCCGATGAGCAAATTCTTGAGGAAGATGATGACGCTCCAGATGCCGCCCGTCACGGCGACGATGGCGACCTGCGCCTGCGGAATGACGGTATCCGTGATCCACTTGACGAGCTTGTCATAGTAGCCGTTGAGCGCGGAGAGCACCTGGTCGGAAAGCACCTTGTCGGAGAAGAGATTCTCGTTTTCCATCAGCGCCGTGACCCAGTTGTATACGGTTTTATAGTAGGTCTCGAAGTTGGCGGCAAGGGTCTTTACGCTGTCGACCAGCTCGGGAATGAGGATACTGAACATCAGGTAGACCATTGCGATGACGCAAAGCCACGTGATGAGAATGCTCAGGCCGCGGATGACCGAGGATTTTGCCTTCGGCGCGGCCTTTTCGATGAGCCGGTCGAAGAAGTCCACGATGGGCGCAAGCAGATAGGCGAACGCCAGACCGTAAATGACCGGCGAGAGCACTTGCATCAGCTTGTCGAAAAAGTCCAGCAGCACGCGGGACTGGAAAAACGATGTCGTAAAACATCAGCACCGCGCAGGCCGAGACGATCAGCGTTACGCCGAGGTGAAGATAGGTTTGTTCTGCTTCATGGGCTCCCCCTTTTTTTGGGCAAAAGGCGTTAAGTCACTGCTAAAAAGATACCAAAAACAGCTTACTATTTTTGCCGGGAATTGCAACCGCTCATTTCGTGTGTTATGATAATCTTTACTCTCTGTTAATGAAGATGAACAGAACTTGACTTTTTTGGCAGAGGGTGATTTTGACCGACAGGGCGCAGGGTGCTTTGCCGGTCTGATGCTGTGAAGAGCAAACGAGGAGGCACCCATGGACGACAAAAAGCTGCTCTTTATCGTCAATCCCCGCGCGGGAAAGACCAAATCCGTTGCGCCGCTGTTTGAAGCGGCTGCCATCTATTCTGCGGCGGGCTATCTTATCTCCGTGCATAAGACCACGTACCCCGGCGAGGCAACGGAACTTGCCGAGTCGCTGGGCGCGGCATACGACCTTGTTGTCTGCCACGGCGGCGACGGTACGCTGAACGAAACGGTGAACGGTGTGATGCGCATTCCGCCGCAGTATCGCCCGATGCTGAGCTATCTGCCCGGCGGCAGCACGAACGATTTTGCCGCAAGCCTGAATATTTCCGCAAGCCCCGCCGAGGCGGCCACCTCCGCCATGCGCATGCAGCCGCGATCGCTGGACGTGGGAAAGTTTGGCGAGCGGAACTTCATCTATGTTGCCTCGTTCGGCGCGTTTACAAAGACGACCTACACCGTGCCGCAGGACATCAAAAATATGTTCGGGCACTTTGCGTATCTGCTCGAGGGCGTGAAGAATCTCGACACGCTCTGCCTACCGCATGAAGATCACGGCGGACGGGGAGGTGTTCGACGGGGAATACCTGTTCGGCGCGATCAGCAATTCCACGTCGATCGCGGGACTGATGAAGCTCTCGCCCGACGAGGTGTCGTTTGACGACGGAAAGTTTGAGATGCTGCTCGTGCCCGTGCCGCGGACGCCCGCTGCGATGCAGGCGCTCATTTTAGCGCTCATCAACAAGGACTATTACGACTCGAGGGGCTGATCTTCCGCCATGTCAAGCATGTCACGGCGGAAACGGCCGAGGACATTCCCTGGACGCTCGACGGCGAATATGACCCCGGCGCGCCGGTCGTTGAGATCGGGATCGAGGAAAACGGAGTCACGATGCTCTTATAACTAACGGCAAAAGAGAGACCGGTTTTTTACCGGCCTCTCCTTTTTATCAATTTGCAGCCCGCAAGCGCTTTTTGGCACGCGCGTTGCAGCGATTTTTGACTTGAATTTTGCTGCCGCCCGCCGGAAACAAAGGGAGAAAAGGCACACACTGCAAAAAAAAATGACGAATCTGCAAAAATTTTTCTCGACTGTTGGGCAAGAGTGTATTACAATAGGGGAAAAAATTACACCGGTGAAAGTCATTTGACCGCCGGTGGAAGCAAAAAGAGGGAATGCAACATGAAGATCGGTTTTATCGGCACAGGCAATATGGGCGGCGCACTGGCGAGCGCCGCCGCGAAAAGCGGCGAGGCGCAGGTGCTGCTTGCCAACCGCACCAGAGCAAAGGCGGAGGCGCTTGCCGCGCGCATCGGTGCGGCGGTGAGCGGCAACAAGATGATCGCAGAAGAGGCAGACCACATTTTCCTCGGCGTGAAGCCGCAGATGATGGCGGACATGCTTACGGGCATCGCCCCCGCGCTCAAAGAGCGCGGCAGCGCCCCCGTGCTCGTGAGCATGGCGGCGGGGGTGACCATTGCGCGCATTCGGGAGCTTGCCGGTGGGGACTATCCGGTGATCCGCATCATGCCGAATATGCCTGCCGCCGTGGGCGAGGGCGTGATCTTCTACGCGTGCAGCGAAAACTGCGAAAAGGCACAGCTCGAGGCATTCCTCCGCTATATGCAGCCCGCGGGCGGCTCTTCCCGCTCGAAGAGAAATTGCAGGACGCAGGCTCTGCGGTGGCGGGCTGCGGTCCGGCCTTTGCCGCCATGTTTCTCGAGGCGATGGCCGACGGCGGCGTGGCGTGCGGACTGCCGCGCGCAGCGGCGGTGCAGTATGCCGCGCAGATGATGCTCGGCACGGCGAAGATGGTGCTTGAAACGAACGAGCACCCCGGTAGTCTCAAAGACCGTGTCTGTTCTCCCGGCGGCTCGACCATTCAGGGTGCGCACCCTGGAGGAGGGCGGCATGCGAGGCGTCGTGTTCGACGCGGTGATCGCCGCGTATGAGAAAACTCTCGATCTGAAAAAAGCGAGCGAATAAAAACGAAAGGCCGCTTTGTCCGCTGTGCGGCGGAGCGGGCGCCGTTTTTTGACAATACCAATCCATAGAAAGCGAGGATCAAAGCACATTATGAAGTATCTGATCATTGTAGGCGACGGCATGGCTGATGAGCGCATGCCGCAGCTGGGCGGCAAGTCTCCGCTGGAGGTTGCCGATATTCCTACCATCAACCGTCTGGCGCGGCAGGGCGTCGTCGGTCACGCGCAGAACTGCCCGCCGGGCTTCTCCGTCGGCAGCGACATTGCGCATCTGTCGATCCTTGGCTGTGACCCGAGCAAGCATTTCCACGGCCGCGGCCCGATGGAGGCCGCTGCCCTCGGCTTTGCGGTCGAGCCGACTGACGCGGTGTTCCGCTGCAACCTGCTGACGATGGAGGACGGCGACGGGCCGCTGGACGAAAAGGGCTTTGTGTCCTTCAATGCCGGCTGCATCGAGGGCGAGGACGCGCTCGAGGTCGTGCGCACGCTCAAGGCAGACCCCGACTTTGCCGCCGCGCTCAAAAAGTACGACATGGAGCTGCGCGAAACGCCGACGTTCCGCCAGATCCTGATCCACCATCACGGCGACTTTGAGGGCCTGTACTTTGAGACCAACTGGGAGGGCGTCAAGGGCCCGTGCAAGCAGGTGTTCCCCCGCGGCAACGAGGCAAAGGCCGAGCCGTATCTCACGCTGATGCGCCTTGCCAACAAGGCGCTCGAGCACGCACCTATCAACGAGCGCCGCAGAAAAGAGGGCAAGCTCCCCCGCCAACGGCATCTGGCTCTGGGCGGAGGGCAAGGCGGCAAAGCTGCCGAGCCTTCAGGAGCGCTACGGCAAGAGCGGCGCGGTCGTTGCGGCGGTGCCCGTGGTCAAGGGGCTCGGCGCGATGTGCGGCCTTTGACATGGTCGATGTTGAGGGCGCGAACGGTGAGATCGACACCAACATCGAGGGGCAAGGCCGAAGCCGCGTGGGAGATGGTCAACTCCCACGATTTCGTGCTCGTGCATCTGGAAGCGCCGGACGAGTGCGCGCATGCGGGCGACCTCAAGAATAAGATCCAGGCCATCGAATGGCTCGACAGCCGCCTCATCACGCCGCTGCTCGGGAAGATGGACGAGGCGAAGATGGAATATCGCCTTCTCATCATCAGCGACCACAGAACGTTCGTACGCACGAAGCAGCACGAGGGCTCGCCGGTCCCGTTTATTCTGTATGACAGCCGCGTGGATACGAAGCGCGGTGTGACCTACACCGAAGAAAACGGCATGAACGGCCCCGACGTCCCGCACGGCGACAAGCTGCTCGACATTCTTTTTGAAAATATTCCACTTTTATAAGGGCAAAGGGGCGGAGATTCCGCCCCTTTGTCGATTGACAGCCCTTTTTTGCCGCCGTACAATGAGACGGTATCATGCAAAGAAGGGAAATACGATGAAATACGTCAAACAATTTGCCATGATCCTGCTGGTTTCCTTTGCAGGAGAGCTGCTCAATTATCTTCTGCCGCTGCCTGTGCCGGCGAGCATCTACGGCCTTGTGCTGATGCTTGTCTGCCTGCTGACGGGGATCATCAAGCTTGACGCCGTGCGCGACACGGCCTGCTTTCTCATCGAGATCATGCCCCTGATGTTCATTCCCGCCGCCGTGGGGCTGATGGCCTCGTGGAGCGTCATCAAAGAGAATCTCCTTGCCTATCTCGTCATCGCCGTGGTGACGACGGTTGCCGTGATGGCAGTGTCCGGCCTTGTGACGCAGGGCGTGCTGAAAAAAACGAAAAGGGGAGGGCAGAAAATGACATTTTTTTGAACAGTCCGTCTTTTTCGGCGTTTCGGTGAGCCTTGTTTCCTACGGCCTCGGCGTGCTGCTGCAAAAAAAGTGCAGGCTTGCGCTCTGCAACCCGCTTCTTATCTCCGTCGCCGTGACCATCGCGCTGCTTGTGACCGCGCGCATCGACTATGACGTATATTACGAGGGCGCAAAGTACCTCAGCTATCTTTTGACACCCGCGACCGTCTGCCTTGCCGTGCCGCTCTATGAAAAGCTCGCCCTCCTCCGGCAGAACTACAAGGCCATCTTTGCCGGTATTTTTGCGGGTGTTGTCACCACGCTGTGCAGCGTGCTTATGATGAGCAGACTCTTTCACCTTTCGCACGAGGAATATGTGACGCTGCTCCCCAAGTCCATCACCACGGCCATCGGCATGGGCGTTTCGGAAGAGCTCGGCGGCTATGTGACCTTGACGGTCGCCATGATCATCATCACGGGCATTTTCGGCAATGTGACCGCCGTGGCGGTGTGCAGGCTCTTTCATATCACCGACCCCATTGCGAAGGGCGTCGGCATCGGCTCGGCCGCGCACGCGCTGGGTACGGCCAAAGCCATCGAGCTTGGCGAGGTCGAGGGCGCAATGAGCGGCCTGTCGATCGTTGTGGCGGGACTTCTTACGGTCGCCGGCGCGTCGGTGTTCGCAAACTTCATGTGAGGGCAGGGGGCGGCGCTTTTGCGCCGTACAAGCATTTTGCGACGCAAAATCTTGGCGGAGGTGGAATTCACTTCCACCGAGCATTTTAATTACCCTTGGGGTGAGCCGCCTGCGGCGGCGAAACCAATCACCGCGCCAAGTGGCGCGAGACAAGTGAAATGTCCCGCAGATAGTAAAACCGGCGCTTTTGCGCCGTACAAAGCATTTTGCGCCAGCAAAATCTTGGCGGAGGGCGAATTCACTTCGCCCGAGCATTTGAATTACCCTTTGGGTTGAGCCGCCTGCGGCGGCGAAACAAAAAACGCGCCGAGTGGCGCGAGACAAGCGTTTTCGCTGCGCGAAAACCTTGGCACAGGGGTAATTCATTTGCCCCTGTGCTGTGAAATGTCCTACGGATAAAAAAGAAGAGCACCGCTTTGCGGTGCTCTTCTTTTGGTGGACCTGAAGGGATTCGAACCCACGACCTTACGGATGCGAACGAATTAAAAGCTCTGATTTGTATTGATTTTCAAACATTTCCAGCGCTTTCGGCTGGAATGTAAATGGTCTTGTGGCCTCTTTTTTTTCCCGTTGTAACCATGTGTCCCGGAAGCGTATGTGGTACGTGTTGTGGTCACAGGAGATGTGCGTCGATATCATCTAAACGAGGTGGTAATCTACATACGCCTATGATAGACCAAGTGAGGAAAATCGTCAACCGCTTTCTTTGGCAGGGGCAGTGCAGGGAATGGGATGCAATAGACAAAGAGAAACGTCTGAAGACGACGAGTATGGTTAGCCGCCATCTTGTTTAAAACAATTAATCTAAAAGAGAAAGCTATAATTGGATAACTTCTTCCCTTTTAATACTGCAGATATTTGAACACGAGGTCGGTTCTTTCGAAGTATTTCATCAGAATCACAGCAAAGATAAGCACCACACACTCGGCAATGATGCAGGTGTACCAGTTGACGCTCTCGCCAGCCAAGATGGGCAGTCATCGGAGGGTGAGCGTATTAAAGGCCAACACACGGAAGATGCAAGTGTGCTGCCATTTATATTTATTACAAAAACATAAAACTCGGTCGCTGATTATACCGTGTGTATAGAGCTGTGTTTTTTAAAATTAAGACCGGGGCAACTACCTATGCTAACGAAAAGACTGCTGTAGAGCATCGAGAAATGTAACGACGAGTTACCTCGAACTCAAAAAAATCCAAGTGCCCAAAATCTCCATCAGCCAGTGTGGGAAAACACAACCACAGATGCCACACGGCACGGTAAAGCAAAAGAGAAAAAGAACAGAAAATGCCGGACCCTATCTCTTGTGAAAACGAAGTGAGATCTGTGGGCACTATTGGTGCGGAACAAACACAATAGCCTATCTATCATTTCGATGGCTTTCGGGAACTGCTGGAGGTGCCGTGCACTTGACTACACATGGTTTCTATGCTATGTTCATCGAGGCCAGCTTATGTACCGGTCTGCCGCCTGCGTCCGGCGGCTGAAACACAGAAAGATAAGGAGAGTTTTCAACATGAGTAAATCCCAGCAGAATTATCTGGATCAGGTGGCCCAGCGGCTTCACCTGACAGCAGACGCGCAGAGCGGCATTCTCTTTGGGATGCAGGGCGGCCTGCATATGATGCTGATGCGCAGCACCAGCAACCAGAATTTTGTTTCTCTTGTTTTTCCCTGACTCACAGCGGACAGGAGCCGGATGCGGCGGAAATCAAGGCTTTGTCAAGAGCAACAAGCTGATTGTAAACTACTCCATTCGCCGCAGCCGGGTGGAATTTATCCTGAAGCCCCGATTCGGCAGCTTTAAGCAAATTGACCAGCTGGAGCAGGTCACGGGCGAGGTGGTATCCCTCCTGCGCACCGGCGGCTACCAGAGCTGCTGCCAAAATTGCGGGCAGACGGCGGACACGGATGCATGCATCATGGCAGGGGTTCCGTCCCTGCTGTGTGACAGCTGCTATCAGCAGCTGGGCCATAATCAGGAACAGATTCAGCAGGAATCTGCCGGCAAGCCGGAGAATGTGCTGGCCGGTGTGGTGGGCGCTCTACTGGGATGCCTGCTGGGCGTGGGCTGCATTGTGCTGCTGGGACAGCTGGGCTATGTAGCGGCTTTGTCTGGCATTGTGCTGGCTGTCTGCACGCTGAAGGGATATGAGCTTCTGGGCGGGCGTCTGTCCACCAAGGGAATTGTGATTGCCTGTGTGCTGATGCTGGCAATGACCTATGTGGGCTATCGGCTGGATTGGGCCATTACTGTTGCCAAGTATTTTGAGGCCAGTCTGACAGATTCCTATCGGGCTATCCCCTACCTCATTGACGAAGAAATTCTGGACGGCGGCGTTTATACCGGTGAGCTTATCAAGCTGTATGCCTTCACACTGATCGGCGCAATCCCCACCATCATCAGCTCCGTAAAGAACCGGAAGATGGCCAAGGTGACTTATCGCATGCAGAGCCAGAGAGCTGTGAACAGCACTCCGGAGTTCTGATTCTGGGCAGACAAGCGAAAGATTTTAAAGATCAGGTGCAGCTTCAAAAGAAGCTGCACCTGTAAAATGAAAGTAGACACTCACAAAATACCGGGTTGTCGTAAAACAGTAAAATCAAAAAATGGTGAAAACCTTGTGTTTTCAAGGGGCGGCGTGACGAAAGTCACGCCGTTTTTTTCATCAGCTCATTCAGAGGAATGCAAAAGCCCCGCTTCAACTCGTTGTATCTGACATGACCGTTCTGAAAAGCATGGGAAAGCAATGGGAATGGACATTGCTGCCGGATACCTTCAATAACGAAATTATTGCGCACAGCGTTTCCCCGATTGCAGGGGATAACAAGCCCCATTATCAGAAAATGAAAGCCGATGCGGAAGCCGGAGATCCCGAAGCCATCCGGCGATATGAAGCCACCCTTGCCAAGCGCAGAGATGAGTACCACAAAAAGAAATCAAGACAGGAGGAAGTACCAGCATGAAGGAATTGAAGCCAAGAATCCACGAAAACGGCATCGACTACATTCTCGTAGGCGATTACTATGTGCCGGACTGGAAGCTGCCGGAGGAACACCGTCCCATTGGCAGGTGGGGCAATCTTCACAGGGCGTATTTGAGACAGTTTTGCCCTGCCCTCTATTCGGCCCTTGTCCTCTCAGGTGAACTGCACACCTACCTTGCCGATCTGAACGAGCAGGCAACGGAAAGATGCAGTCTTATCATTGAGCAGATGGCAGAAGCCGAGGGCGTAGACGAAGCTATGAAAGCGGAAAATCAGATGTTATGGGTGCAGTCCATGAACTCCATCCGCAGCCGAGCAGAGGAAATCATCATGCATGAGCTGATTTATGATTGACGGTTAAGAGCCGGAAAAAACGCATATTTGATGCTGGGAACGCTTCGGACGAGGAATGTATCGCCGGAGCGTTTTCCATTGAAAAATCTCCGTTTTCTCCAAGTCAGGAGCCGGAGAAAACGCCCGAAAAACCCCTATAGGGCTTTTAAGGCCCTATATGCGTAGGTTGGGCTTTGTTGCGATATGCTCCACGGTTACGGTGTATTGTTCATATTCTGTTTTCGGGAATCTTTATGAAATCTTCAAAATTGCCCGGTATGCTATCCGTAAAATCAAAGAAAGGACTTGATTATATGGATATGATTTTGAAAACGACTGACCTCTGCAAAAATTTCAAGGGGCAAATGGCGGTAAACAATGTGTCACTGAACATCCGGCGCAACTCGGTTTATGGTCTGCTGGGGCCGAATGGGGCTGGCAAATCCACGATCTTAAAAATGGTCACCGGCATTTTGCGCCCCACATCGGGAAGCATCGAGTTTGACGGCCACCCGTGGAAGCGGAATGATCTGGAGCATATCGGTGCTTTGATTGAGATGCCCCCGCTTTACGAAAATCTGACTGCATACGAAAATCTCAAAGTCAGAACTACATTGCTCGGCCTGGACGATGCACGAATTAACGAGGTATTACAAATTGTCCAGCTCACGAATACCGGCAAGAAACGGCCGGGCAGTTTTCTCTTGGTATGAAGCAGCGGCTTGGTATTGCTATTGCATTGCTGAACAGTCCCCGGCTTTTGATTCTGGATGAACCGACTAACGGCCTTGACCCTTTAGGGATTGAGGAACTTCGAGAGTTAATTCGCTCTTTTTCCCTGCAAAGGGATTACAGTTATTTTGTCCAGCCATATTCTGTCAGAAGTCCAGCAGATTGCAGATCATGTGGGTATCATTGCTGGCGGCGTCCTTGGATATGAGGGAGAGCTTCGCGCCGGTGAAGATTTGGAACAACTCTTTATGGATGTTATTCGCAGAAATGGTAAGGAGGGATATTAAATGGAGATGGCATATATTCAGGCAGAGAACCTAAAGCATAAGAGAACTTTCACAAAAACGCTGATCGTTCTGGCCCCGTTTGTAACTGCGCTTATGAACTTTTTTGCCCCTCTTTGGTTCCAGCTCAATTCTTATAATTGGTGGTATAACCTGCTTTATCCTGGATTCCTTACGCTCACCTGTGCCTTGATTGAACAGCGGGATAATGGCAAACTAAAATATCGTGCCGTTGCTTCATTGCCTGTTTCGCAGAACAAAGTCTGGAAAGCAAAAATTGGAGTGGCCGGTATTTACTCCTGCGTGGGGAATTTCATTTTCCTGGCGCTAAATCTGTTAGGCGGTTTTGCAATATTAGTTATCAACGAAATTCCCCTGACAATCGGAATTTGGCAGGCTGCGGCCGGAACAGCTTGTATTGTCATTGCAAGCCTATGGGAAGTTCCGCTGTGCTTATGGTTATCAAAAAAAGTTGGTATCTTTGTCACGGTTATTCTTAATGCCGGACTTGGAAGCGTTTTAGGGATTTTCACGGCTACAACCTCTTTGTGGATGATCTGCCCGTATAGCTGGGTGCCGCATCTTATGATTTCCGTGTTAGGTATTTTGCCTAATGGTGAGCCGGTTGCAGATCAGAGTACGGCAATGGCATTTTTGGATGATTATACTTGTATTGGTCATTTCGCTGGCCTGGTTTGCGGCGCTGTCATTTTTTAACTGCAAGATGGTTTGAGAAAAAGGTAGTGGGGTAACTATGGTATCTGTGGTTCGCTGCTTGAAAGCAGAATATCAGAAGTGTAAACATAGCATTTTGCTCTATATGCACAGCATGATTCCGATTATATGTGCGGCGATTTTTGCGGGTTACTATCATATATCCAGATGGGGAACTGGCAACCAAAATCAGTGCCTATCTGGAAGTGCTGGCCGTTGCGTTCCCGTTTCTGATCGGCATTATTGTGGGCCTGGTTGTTCAGATCGAAAATCAGGCCGGGCATTATCAGCTTTGTTGGGAACAATCCCATCTCGCATGGCAACGTATATTGGTAAACTTGGTTTTCTGATGATCTGTGCTTTTGGCGCAACATTTTTTAGCGTTAGGAACATTCGCTGCACTATATAGGGATGCTCCGGCAAGCCTTTACCTGGAAAGCTGAAGGGATTCTATTGTTGATTACCATGCTTCAGAACCTACATTGAAAATATTGTTTCGCCAGTTTGCTATCTCCCTCATTGTCATGCTGGTAGCGGCAATTATTGTCCCTTCTGGTTTGGAGGGACTTGCTGTAAATGCTGGATTAGCTACAAGAGCAAACCGGATATTACAAAGGTTGTGATTCCACAGGGATGCGGCTACTTAATTCTGGACAAGAACTTTAATGAGCTTTACAGCAATATGGACGATGATGAAAAAGAAATTGCCCTGCTGTACGCAAAGGGAGAATATATTGAATATGCTACGGGGAGGCAGTTTGCACTTGTTGTCCGGGAAAACGAATTTTGCGTTTTAAGGTATTATATTGGTTCTCAATTTACAGTGTCATGGCTACCGGAATATTTTCCATCTCCTGACACGCTTGCGTTTATCCTGATGGCTGTAAATTCGCTGCTGGTCATTATCATACTGACCGCCAGATTTGCTAAGAACCTGCGTACACAACTGACCCCGCTTTTTGAAGCAACTGCGGAGGTTTCAAAGCAAAACCTTGATTTTGAAGTAGGACACGCCAAAATCAAAGAGTTTGAAGATGTCCTTGCATCTTTTTCAGATATGAAAGATAATCTGAAAATTTCGTTAGAACGGCAATGGAAAACCGAACAGACACAGAAAGAGCAAATCGCCGCGCTTGCCCATGATTTGAAAACGCCTCTGACGGTTATTCAAGGAAATGCTGATTTACTCACAGAAACAAATCTTGATGATGAGCAACGATTATACGCTGGTTACGTCGTGGAAAGCTCCGGCCAGATGCAGTCATATATTCAAACCCTGATTGATATATCACGGGCGGCGGTTGGTTATCAGCTCCATATTGAAAGTATAGACTTGCCAGCGTTCATGCAGCACTTGTTCGGTTATATGGAATCACTATGCCGGACAAAAGAAATCCGGCTGCAAATGAATACTGTTTCACTCCCTCAAATGCTGAAATTTGATAGGGGGCTGATAGAACGTGCTATTATGAATGTTATCAGTAATGGGCTGGACTACTCCCCGCAAGGCGGAACGCTTTATGTGGATGTTCAGAGTAACAACGGTTTCGTGGAAATTTCAGTCACAGACGAGGGAACGGGGTTTTCTAAAGAGGCATTATGCCACGCACAGGAACGGTTCTATATGGGCGATCAAAGCCGCAATTCAAAGTTACACTTTGGTATGGGTCTATATATTACAAATTCGATTATGGAACAACATAATGGTCAGCTTATTTTAGAAAATTCAAAAGAAACCGGCACCGACAGCCGCAGGCTATCGCACCGGATGGCCTGCGGCTGCTCCCGCGCTGACAAAGAAATCTCGTAAATTCTCGAAACCAGGAGGTTTTACGAAAAGGATCCTCCTCTTTCCGCTTTGCACATTCGCCGCCATTAGGACATTGTTTTAGCGGCATCTCTTTCTCACGACTCCTTCAGCCAGCGGGAGAAATCCTCCGGTGTGATCGTGCCGCTGTCGCAATCCTCTTTTTTCTTTCTGGCTTCCTCACTCCAGGCGTAGAACGCGCTCTTGGTCAGCTTGCCGGCGTTGATGCGGGCGAAACGCTTTTTGTACTCTCTGCGATATTCCTTGAACACCTCGTCGCCCTGCTTGCGCTGCGTCCATGTGTTGATGGCCCCGATCTCCCGGCAGGTGCGGCCCTTGCTGTCGCAGATCCGGTCGCAGTACTCCGTGCTGGCCTTGCCCGTCACAGCGAAGTAGCGCAGGCAGTTCTTGCATACCCGCATCCTCACCTCACGCTTCACGCACTCCCGTATATGGTGGTCGATGAGGTCATAGATGTCCTTGGGATATAGCACCTCGGCAAAGATCCGTCTGTCGATGACCTCGAAGTTGACAGGCTGTGGCTGGAACTGGAAAGTGTACAACGTGTCGTTGCCCTCGGCGTTGTAGTAGGCTACCATCTTTTCAGATACGGATTTCTTCTCGCCGTCCATGTCCAGCGCATGTGCGATTAAACTGATGATCTGCCGCTGCATGGTATCGATGTTGCTGTAAATGTGGCTGATTTTTTTTATGCGGCAGCAGCCGAAGGTACTCCTTGGGCGTGACGCGCTCCGCCGCTTTCAACCGCTCTGTCCAGTCCAGCCGCAGCAGCTCAAAATAGACGTGTCGGGATGCAAGCTCGCTCAGTCCTGCTGCTACGACCTGCAGGTCATCCTTGGCGCCGGACTGGTAAAAAGCCAGCAAGACTTTGTCCATTTTCTTGGTGATGGCTTCCAGCTCCTGCGTATCCATATACAGCAGATCCATCAGACTTTCCGGAAACGGAAAGTCTTTTTTTATGGTCTGCTCTCTATCCGTCACATCGGTGTACTCGTAGTACTCCCTGCCGCTGTCAATGTAGGTTTTAAAAATATAGTCTGGCATAACGTGCACTCCTTAAAAATTAGACTAACGAAATATACTGCGTTCACTAAGACTTGACAATAGGGCATTGACATGTTATAGTATGCTCAGAAGTAGACACAGTAAACGGCTTTTTATGAAATAAGTCTAATCTATTAAGGCAGATATGTCAACCGTTATTTTTGGAACCTTGAAAAGTTGATCCCTGCCGCCGCAGCCCGGATGCTCCGGGCGAAGTGTCGCCACGAGCCCGCAAAGGGGGAGCGCACCAACGGAGCAAGAGCGCGGCGTACAGCAGAGAAAAATCATGGGAGGTGAGATCAGACCTACACCATCACTAAAAACTGAATACGCTCTACCGACAAAGCTGTAAGGAGGACACGATTTGAAGAAAAGCATTTATACCAGCTATGACGAACTGCCCCTGCTGCTGAATGTGAAGCAGCTGGTGGATCTCATGGGAGTCTCGGACTCCAGCATTTACGAACTCATTCAGGAGGATGATTTTCCCTCTCTGCGGATCGGCAAGCGCATCGTCGTTCCGAAGGAGGAACTGCGGAAATGGATTGCCACACACACGAAAGGGGCGTCGGGATGCTGAACACGCCCTATGTGAAGAAGGACACCATCAAAAACTTTTTCCCCGTTCCCAACGCAGTCTTTGATCTGGGACTGCACCACATGGAGATCAACATCTACGCCTATCTGCTCCGCATTGAGGATCGACGAACCTACCAGTGCCTTGTCAGCTATCCCACCATCGCAAGGAAGCTGGGTATCTCGGTCAACACCGTGGCAAAGTATGTTGCCGCGCTGGAGGAGCATGGGCTCATCCGAACAGAGCGCACGGAGATCATCACCAGGGACGGTCTCAAGCGCAACGGCTGTCTCAGGTATACCATCCTGCCAATAAAGAATGCCCTCGACCTCTGTTATAAGCGTCAGCTGGAGAAGGCAGAGCAAGCCTTGGAGCGACAGCGGACGCAGGCAAACGCCGAAAGACTGGGGATTCAGTTCGTTCCGGCAGACGATGAACGGAGCGCATGAAGTACCGCCGTGTACACCGCTGTAAGCCGCCGTGTGAGATTTTACGGTCGAAGGCAGCAACAACAGCGAGGGCAGTTATGTGGGGGCGTTCAGGGCAGAAATGCCCCGTAGGGGCAAAGTTCCCACCCTTCGGTGGGGCAAGCATAGCGTCCGGCTATACGCCGGACGCACTCGCCGGGGCAAGGCCCCGGCACCCCCGGCCCCAAGGGGAGAAAGGAGTTTAATGCAGAGAAAGAAATCAGCGATCATCACCGCAAGAATGACACCGGGCATCAAAGACCTGATCCAGCATCAGGCTAAACAAGCCGGAATGACCGTCACCGATTACATCATCACCTGTGCACTGGGCAAGGAGATCGTCCGGGTGAACGGACTGGATGAGATCCTCGCCGAAGTGAAAGCCCAGGGCAGGAACCTCAACCAGCTCACGACACTGGCAAACATGGGACGCATCCAGATCCTCAGAAGCGACGAGCTCATAGACGGTTATGCAGATCTCTGCCAAAAGCTGCTGCGCATCAGCCGGGAGGTGCAGTAATGGCCATCTTCACCGCAGTACGCAACAAGAAACAGACGGCTGGTACGATGATGGGCGTGCTGAAATATGTGACGCAGGCCTGCAAAACCTTGCTGGACGACCAATGGATGGTGACGGGACACAACTGCGTGGCAAGGGCATCGTACCTGGAAATGATGACAACCAAACAGCAATTCCGAAAAACGGATGGCAGACAATTCTATCACTTCGTCCAATCCTTCCCGGCGGAGGACGGGCTGACGCCACAGCAGGTCAACGCCATCGGCGTGGAGTTCGCGCAGAAGCAGTTCCCAGATTTTGAGGTAGTCGTGGCAACACACTTGGACACAAACCATCTTCATAACCATCTGGTGGTCAACAGCGTGAGCTGCAAGGACGGCAAAAAAGCTGCACCAGAACGCCGCAGATCTCCAGCGGCATCGGCAGGTCAATGATGAGATCTGCATGGCGCACGGGCTGCAGGTGCTGGAGCCGCCAAAAAGCACACTCGGAAAAGCAGATGCGCCCCGGCGAGTACCAGGCGGGACTGCGGGGCGATAGCTGGAAGCTGGATCTCATCCAAGCCATCAACGACGCACTGGAATATGCCGATGACCGGGAGAGCTTCGTCGAAAACATGGAGTACGAGGGCTATGAAGTTATCTGGACGGACACACGGAAACATATCACCTTTGTCTGTCCTGACGGTCGGCGGTGCCGGGACAGCAGCCTCCACGATGAAACATTTCTGAAGGAGAATTTGGAAACGCTGTTTGCCTACCGACAGGCGGTGGGCTTCCGGCCCAACACGCCGGAGCCGGAGGAGGGCTGGATGGGAGAACTGGCAAGCGAGCTGGTTCGGCTGGGTCGGTCCATAGAGGAGGCAGACGATTTGCCGCCGCTGCCTGCGCCGCCGGCATGGACGGAGAGCAAGCAGCGGCATCGAGAGGCGCTGAAGAAACTGGCCTTGGGACAAAAGCTGAGCCGGGGGCAGAGCTGGCAGCAGACCATGTGGTGAAAGCTATGGGCGCGACTGTTGTTGCTTTCGTAGAAAGTGCGTCGACATCGATAATTCTTCTCGCTTTCGCAAAGGGTTATCGGTATGGTGTGTTTGTAAAACAGGCTGCAGGCAGCGCAGGGAATGCAATGCCTATACAAAGAAAAACGGACGGGAGGGATAACTGTAAATGGCGAAACGAAGGCCATCCGGTGACGGCATGGTACGCAAGCGTGACGATGGTCGCTGGGAAGGGCGTATTGTGGTCGGACACAAGGAAAACGGCGACTCGATCTTCCACTATGTATCCGCGAAGACGCAAAAGGCTCTGATGGAAAAGATGCATCGGTGTATTGTCGAGTATGACGGTGCCGAACTTACGGGGGACAGCCGCATGACACTGGGGGAGTGGCTGGACATCTGGTTGAAGGAGTGTGCCGAACCGTCGGTCCGGCCATCCACATACAAGGGCTACCGTGGGTATGCAGAGCGAAATATCAAACCCTCCCTTGGCAGCAAACAAATCAGCAAGGTGACTGCTGCCGATGTTCAGACCTTGTATCGAAAGCTGCAGCGGGAGGGCGGCGTGGACGGCGGGGCGCTGTCTCCCACCACGGTCCGCAGGATAACGGCGTCCTGCATCAGGCGCTGAATGCGGCTGTTGACCGCCACCTGATCGTAAAGAACCCCACCGCCTGCGGCGGGGTGAGCTGTGCGGCCTTTATGTGGACAGACTTTGATGCGGAAAAAGAACGCTGACCGTCCGCAGAACACTCCACAACAAGGAGGGCGGCGGTTACTATGTGGGCGAAACGAAAACCGGTGCGGGACGCAGGATCATCAAACTACCGCCCAGCACGGTGCAGCTGCTGTCCGAGCGAAAAAGGACATCCATCTCCCAGTGGATATTCCCGAACCCGATCCACCCGGAAGACCCCATCATGCCGAACAGCGGTTACACCCGCATGAAAAGCTGCTGGCAGGCAGGACTTCCGGATATGCCTTTCACGAAGCACACCTTCGCCACTCACGCGCTGACCAGCGGCGTGGACAAAACCTCTCCGGCATTCTGGGCCACACGAAAACCTCGTTCACGCTGGACACCTACACCCATGCACAGGGGATATGCACCGCAAAGCGTCAGGGATAATGGGCGAGTTTGGCGAATGACTTTGTGGTGAAGCGAGTGATCACATGGCAAGGAAACGCAAAAACGGTCAGGGTACTGTCCGCTTGAGAAGCGACGGACGGTGGGCGCCGTCACATCGTGGGCTACGATGAAAAACGGAAGGCAAAGCAGAAAAAGCGTCCTGGCAAAAACAAAAGGCGGAATGCGTGGAAAAGCTGAAAAGGCTTCGGGAGGAGTACACTGAGTCGCCCCTTCAAGGTAAAACCGGATATGCGGCGGTTTTGGGGATTGGATAATTACTGAGCGTAATCACTGCAAGCCACATCCATCCGCCCCACTACGCAGAAGGGCTATGAGGGTGGATCTATGTCACGCTATTCCCGGTCTCAGGCATATCCCGCTGAACAAGCTGACGCAGGCGGACCTGCCAGAAGTCTCTGAACGAATGAAGGCCAACGGCAGAAAGACATCAGGACACCAAGGGCCCGGAATGGCGGGCAGTCGGTGCAAGAAGCCTGCTATCATGTAATAGGATGGCGCTGGACAGGGCAGTCAAGGATGGCTTGATCAAGAAAAATCCCATCCTCGGTGTCACGCTCCCACCGCCAGAGCAGAAGGAAATGAAGGTGCTGTCCAAGAAAATTCAGCGATTTCTGATACAAGCCAAAGCGGAGGATGTACGAACTCTTCCTGCTGGAGCTGACCACAGGACTTCGCCGGGGTGAGATACTGGCACTCACATGGGATGACTGAACTTTGAGACAGGGGAACTCCATATCAGCAAGCAGGTCACACCGGTTGGTGGTAAGAATATCATCAGCGAGCCGAAAACAAAAGCGGCGTTCCGCACTATCATCCTGCCGCCTGCTATGGTAGGACTTCTGCGGGAATATCGGAAAGAAGTATTCTCTTCGCTGATGTTCCCATCCCGCATCATGCCGGACCAGCCCATCGACCCCAGCTATGTCCGCAAGCGGCTCCAGCAGATACTGGAACGGCAGACTGCAAAGGTGCGCTTCCACGATCTGCGCCATACCTTCGCCACCATGTCACTGGAACACGGCATGGATGTAAAAACACTGCCGCCTCCATCGGCCATGTCTCCGCCAAGACCACGCTGAATCTCTACATCCACATTACCAACGAAATGCAGGAAAATGCCGCAGCCAGCGTCGACCGCGGCATCGCAAAGGCAGAAATATCCCGACAGAAAGCAGAAGTCGCATCAGGAGGCACGGGCGCAGAGATTTGAACCGTACACACGGGCACGGGAAATGTGAGGAAAAGCTGGCAAAGCTGATCCTGCAAATGAAAGCGGAGATCGCCGCCCTGCGGAATGGGACGGCTGCGGAGTATCCGGACGGTGTTAGCCTAAGAAAAAGCAGCCTGGCGGAGTACCTGCGCCAGCACCCCGGCGTGAGCAATAAAAGCTATGTCGCACGGGAAACAGGCATGGACCGCACCATGGCGTCAGAAATACTATGACGAGGTTCGGGCAGAACTGGCAGCACCGGCAAACACATAAAAACGAAAATCCGCAGGTGGTGAGGGGCTGCTACTCACCGCCTGCGGATTTCAAAAAGCGGTCAGGATTTTCTGCCGTCTGTGGTATTATTGTGGTCAAACGAAAATCACCGCCGAATTGGCAGGTGATTTTCCAAAAATGGTGGACCTAATCGGGATCGAACCGACGACCTCTCGGATGCGAACCGTACGCTCTCCCAGCTGAGCTATGGGCTCATATTGCCGCTTTTTGCAGGTTTTTGCAACAAAAGCAGATTTTCAAGTTTTTCGATTTTAGAAGATTTCGGAAAAATCACTCGAAATCGCTTATACGAACAAATTTGAGCAACATTTATGATGCCATCTGATTAAGAGGACATGATAACGAAAAATTATAAATTTGACCAGATCTGAAGGCGGAATATGCAACAGAAAATGATTATTAAAGCTCAAAAAGAAAAGTTGAAAATAAAAGAATCTAATAATTTTATAAAGATAAGAGATTGAAAATCATTTAAAAACTTTATGGACGGATTTAGACATTTAACATGATTAGAAAACAATAAATGGAAGATTTGATGTTATATGCTCAGAACTTTAATGTATAAATTATGAAGATTTAAATTTAATGAACAAATTGATTTCGAATTAAATAATTTGAACCCAAGATAGAAAAAGAAGCACCATTTGTCGCTGAGATTGAATTTAATTTTTAAACAAATACAAGTAAAATAAAGGAGAGACATATATGATACATAAAATAAAAATTAAATGAAAGCCTAATGAAAGAATAAAAATGGAACAAAAACAATTGAATTTAGATTATATGATGAAAAAAAATACAACAAATAAAAATTGGAGACCAGATAGAATTTTTCAAAAATTACCAGGTTTTTACAGGAAAGTTGTTAGTTGATGTTACTGATTATTATATAGAGAAGATACTTTTTGAAAAAAATCTGTTTAGAGAACTATATACTGATAAATATGAAATAAATAGAAGAACTAAATCAATGGAAAAAATACTATTCACACGAAAAAGAGAAAGAATATGAGTTTTAGGGCATTAAAATAAAATTAATGTAGATAGTTTAAGGAATAATATTGAAAAATTTTATTCTATAATGAACAAGAAGAAGTTGATAAGAAAATAATGCTAAATTATATTAAAGATTTTGATGATGTATTAACTAGACAAACGAATATGGACATTTCAATGGGGTTCAGCATTTGTACTTTTAATAAAGACAGACTAAAAATTTGAATAGAATTATCATAGAATATATAATTTGGGCATGGGTAGGGAGGACATAGTGATGGAGATAGTGACCTTTTTATATGTTGCTATGAAAGAAGAAAAAGAAGAAACAGGAATAAAAAAGGTTGCCCCAATTTTAAAGATATTTATTCGCTAGAATTAATTAATGTAAATGGTCAAGTGAGAAAAAGAGAAAATATGTAGGTTCACATGTTCATCTTAATGTTTATTATTTATTGAAGCAGATGAAAATGAAGAAATACATATAAAAGAAGATGAAAATAGTGGAGTAAAGGTGGATACCAATTAATAAAATATTGAGTCATCATCTGAACCATGGGTACGAGATAGAGTTTATGCAAAATAATTGATAAAATGAAAAGATGGAATTAATAAACAACATCTAATAAAATAAAGGGAGATAAAATTAATGCGAAATTTAATTTAATGAACATATTTAATGAAGTTGATGAAACTCTTTTGCATTAGGCAAAGAACCATATAAGAGTTATATAATTTTAATGAATTGTAGTAAAGTAGAAAAGAAATAAGAGTCTAATGATGATGCAACATATAGAGAGGTATAGGAAACAGGAATATCAACAAAGATATAAAACTATAAGATCATTTAGGATTTAAATTATTTTAAATGTAAATAATTTACAAGTTACTATAGGAATTTTAAAGCATGAAGTAACTTTGGTAGAAGAAAAAATAAATTAGAATGGGTAACTATAAACGAAGAATTATTGGATAATTCTAAATTTGCAGGAAACTATAATATACCACATATAATAAGACAGATAAAAGTTTATTTGAGAAGTGGAACAGATATTGATAAATATTAGAATGTATGGAGGTATTGATGTGAAAATAGTAACATTATGTGGAAGTTTAAAATTTCAAAAGAGATGATGACAGTTGCAGAAAAATTGGCATTAGAAGGTTATTGTATTCTTACCCCAGTATATTCTGTATCAGAGAAAATTTGAGATAACTAAAAAGAGCAATTAATAAAATTGAAAGATGCACATTTTAAAAGAATAGAATTATCAGATGCTATATTAGTAGTAAATATAAATAATTATATTGGGGATAGTACAAAAGTAGAAATAGATTATGCAAAAAACTAGGAAAAGAAATTATATATTATACCAATTTAATTGAAAACAAATACGACGACAACTTATGATTTGGGCATTTTGCTAACTGTTTTCGTAAAAGAAATTAAATTGATACAACCAGAAAGTTTTTGGAACAATGACAAAAGAGAATAAAAATTAAAAATAAATACTTACAGAAAAAAATTGAAGGTTGCTCAACAAGACTTTCACAGAATTGCTATAAAGATAATATAATAAATGTTAGATAATAAATCTTCAATGGGTGAAATTGTTTCACTGAAATGTTAAAAAACTATTTAGCTGATTATAAAAGCAAGTTCAAGAAGCTAGTATAAGTTCTGGAAAAAAAATCAGATGTAAGGCAGAAAGAAGTTTTATTTTAATTACAAAAATTATTAGGACATATTAAAATAGATACAACAATGGAATATACAATGGTTAAATCAAACTAATATTAAAAATTCCCATAGAAAATATATTATAGGATCAAATAATAATTAAAAATTAATAAATTAATAAGGAATACGAAAAAAGAGTTTGAAGAATAATTGTAATATTATAGATAAAATGGTATAATTATACATATATTAGTAGAAATGAACGAAATTTTATATGGATAAATTTAAAGAAATTAGACCTATAGTGCTTGGATTAGTTAGAAATGGTAATAAACTGTTAGTTAGTAAGGGATATGATAAATTAAAAGAACAGGAATTTTATCGATGCTTGGGTGGTGGAATAGAATTTTTAGAGAAAAGCGAAGATGCATTAAAAAGGGAATTTAAAGAAGAACTCAACATAGATATAAAGGTTGGAAAATTTTAGGCATTTCTGAAAATATATTTAATTATAAAGGTAAAAATGCACATGAATTAGTATTGTTTTATGATGCTTATATTGATGATAAAGATTATCGAGAAAAATATTCTGTAATAGATGATGATTCAGAAACAGAAGCTAATAATGGATAGATATTAATAGATTTAAAAGATAAAGAGTTAACTTTATATCCAAGAACAAATTTTTTTAAATATTTATTTTAATATAGTTTATTATACAAAAATCAAACGTTTATGAATATCAATTCCGTGAAGCATAAGTTTGTCTGATAAACCTTGATATGAATAATTATTTAATTCACGATATCTAATCTTATGTTCTAGTTACATGTGAGATACAGGAGATATTTAGACAAGCTTATGACTTGGGGAGTATTTAGGGCTATAAGTAGAATGTCTTCTCAATCAGAGTTTAAAGTATACAAGTAAAAATGAACTTTTATAAAATTAATTTTTAAAGAAAATAATCAAAAAATTTGCGAATATTTTGTAAGATTTTCATAAAGTCTTGCGAATATTTGCATTTTTTCTTTTTGATGAAATTGTGGATATTTTGACAATATATGATAAAATGTAAGCAAATTTTATAATATAGTTTAGGAGTAAGAAGAGTATAAAGGAAGGTTATAATTGCAAAATTAACAGCCAAGAGCCTTTCTTATATAACAGAAACAAAAACAATTACAAAATTTACCTTGATGGAGAAAGAAGAGAAACTTCAAAAAAAGAAATATAGAAAAAAATTTAATCAAATCTAAGTCACTAAAACATTTGAAAATGAATTCTCCAATATTTAGAAAGACTAGATGCTATGGATAAAAGAAATGTGAAAATTTTTGTGTATTCTGATATAGAAAATAATAAACACATACTTTTTATACATAATAATGAAAACAGATAAAACTTGTAAGAGATTTTATAATGGAAGTTTTATAAAAGATAAATTGATGATGAAAAGAAAAGAATATATAGAAAAAAGTTTGATATAGATAATTGGGCATGAAGAAAATGTATATTAAGTAATACCTAAAAGAGAAACAACATCAGCAAAATTAAAACAAGTAATAATAAGAAAAATTATGCAAGATTCTGGATTAGTGATAAAAGAAAAACAAGATTTAAAATTTAACCAAGACCATTATTAAAAGAAAAATATATAAGTATATTCATCAAAATCGAAGGACAGATATACGAAAATGGGGGGCTATTATGAAAAGTAAATACAAGATTAGACAGAAATAATAAAAGTTAAGCAAATAAGATTCTTCTCAATGGACTTAGTAATGAAATAAATTTTCATATATTTGATTATGATCCTAGAAGACTGAATATATTGTTGAGAGAATATCTTGAAAATTACTTGTTAAAGAAAGAAAAGTTGAATATAAAGCATTTGATATATATATGACATAATAATAGATATTTTAAAAGAAAAAGATTCTTAGAAAAAGTATTTGCATTTGAAAAAACAAAGGAACAAATATAAATGAAATAATATCAAAAACATTAGTATAGGCTCTAAATAATGATTTGATTATGAAAAATTAGGGAAGAGGTACAACCTGATCAAATAATACTAATAACAGGAATAGGTAAATGTTATGGAATTGTAGAGAGGACATACAATTTAAATAATTATATAGTATTATAACAAATAATCCATTGATAATGTTTTATCCAGGTAGTTATGATGGACAAAGTTTCAAACTATTCAATAGATTAGAAAATGATACTATTATAGGGCATTTCAATTTGTTAGTAAAGTAGAAATGGTGATTTTTATGAGAGATATGATAGAAAAAATTAATAAAGTGTTAAGATACCAAAGAAATTTTAAGTGGCAAGATATACATAATTATAATGGATATAAGGACTCGTTTGAATATCATGTTGAGCACCACCCAATTAATGAAAAGTATACAGGAAAGTGGAATCTATAATAAATTATGAGAATAAAAAACAATATCTTATTCATATTACAACGTTAGTACAGATTTAGCTAAAAAATTTAGTTTTAATTCCTACAGGAAAATATGATGTACAATATATAAAGCAACACGAATCTGTTAATATAGTAAATAACAGTAATGGGTTAATTGTATGCTTAAAATTCAATAGAAATGAGATTGACTTTAATATTGTTACTTGCTTTTCCATCTAGAATAAATAAATTACTTTTATAGGTATTTAAAATTTTCTCTGACATGAGCAGAGAAAACTGAAGTCAACTCAATGGTATTAAATTATATGATGTATAAAAGATAACACATCTGAAAAAAAAATAAAGTTCATGAATTTAAAGAAGCTATGAGAGAATTTTTGAGCTGATTCTCTAGAATACAATATATTATTTAACAATGTGACTAATAAATGTAAAAGAACACAATTGATAATATAGTAGCTTTGAAAACAGAAGTATATCTAAACCTTAAGGAAGGCCTTATAAAAAATGAAGATGATAGAGAGTACTATTTTATATTTAGTGATGGAATTTAATATATTGCTAAATTATCTTTATTGTATAAAATTAAGGATAAAAATTACGAGAAATTGTACAATAAATTTTTAAATATAGATATTAACAATTCATACAAAATGCTTTTTAGATGAATGCCAAAAGTATATAGATGAGGGAGAAATAATTTATGGGAAATGATAATTGAAATTAAGACTTAGATGAGGGAAAATAAATGAGTTAAAGAAAAATTTGAAAATTATAAAATAAAAGATATAAAAATGATGAGTTTGAGGATAATAACGAAATTAGAATAATATTTGATAAAAAAGGAAATAGAAATTGAACAAAGATTTTAAAAAGTAGAATTAATCAGAAATAAGTATTATAGACAATATTAAATTTAGTTAATGCTGTAAAGAAAATAATTTATTAAAGAAAGAGGAGTTATTAAGTTTTGTTGATGATATTTTAAATATTAAAGTAATTGTAAATTCAAGGGTTATAATGACATGTTAAAAATGGCATTAATAAATTATATAAAGGGACCTATAATTTTGGATAATATTTTGAATTAACAGAAGACGAAATGTTAAAGAAATATAAAATGGGAATAAATAATAAAATTAGCGATGAAGGAGCAATATTAGATGCTTTGGGGAATGTGCCACTATAATGAAAGAACATTTAAAATGTTAGAAGCAAAATATAGGTGCGAGTGATGATAGATTAGAAAAAATAAAAGAATGTAATAACTTTATTTTAATATGTCCAGAATTAATACAAAATTCTGCATTGAAAAATTCTCTGAATTTAAAGGATGCGGCATTAGAGATAGCTTTGAATTAAATAGTATAATCTTTTGATAAGGTATTAACACATGAAATAGGACATGGGTATTTGATTACATAGATGATAATAAAGGCGAGAAACGAGCAAATTATTTTGTATCACTTACCTTTGATGGAACATTCGATAAAATTATAAAAAACTCATACATATATACAAGATGGAGAATATAAAGATCCATATCTAATCGATGATGAAATATCAATTATAACAAAAGAGGTTTATAATATTTAGTAAATAATATCATATGATTTTTAAATTGATATATAATAGGGGAATAATGAAATGGAAAATTTAAAAAGAATTTATGCAAAAGACATAGACAGAGAAATAAGCCAATGAGTTATAAAAGTAGATGATGAAAGCTATATAAGTCAAGAATTAGAAGAATATGTAGTAACAGATGAATTACTAAAACACTTCAACAGCTTTGAAGCATATAATACTGAATAAACTCTAATACAGAAAAAATGTGGAGCTTGGATTTTCAGGTTTCTTTGGTAGTGGTAAATCACACTTAAAAATTATTTATCTATTAGAAAATAAATTGTAAATGGAAAACCAGCCGTTGACTACTTTGATGACAAAATTCAAGATAAAATGTTACTTGGTAGATATAAAAGAGCAGGAAGTATTCCTACAGATGTTATTTTATTTAATATCGACTCCAAACAGAAAAACACAAAATGGAATGAAAGATAAAATATTAGATGTATTTGAAAGTATTTAATGAGAAATGGGATTATCCATAACGCCTTTCGTAGCTGAAATTGAAAGATTTATAATTAGTCAAGGAAAATACGGAAGAGTTCAAAGACGAATTTAAAAATATTTGTGGACAACCTTTAAAGAGATGAGAGATGGTATTCAATTCGTTCAAGACGAATTTAGCAAAAGCATATTCTAATGTACTTGGAAAAACAATAGAAGAAGCAAACGAAGTAATTGATAGAACAGAAAAAATTATTCTTTATCAGTTGAAAAATTTGCTGAAAGAGTAAGAGATTATATAAAATCAAAAGAAAATAACCATCATGTAATATTTCTAGTTGATGAAATAGGACAATATATTGAGATGACAGATCTAATGTTAAATTTACAGACAATAGTTGGAAGATTTAGGACCAGAATGTGGTGGAAAAGAAGGGTTATAGTAATCCAGCCAAGAAGCCATTGATGATGTTGTAAAAGTACAAGGAAATGATTTTTCTAAAATTCAAGGGAAGATTTGATACAAAGTTATCTTTTATCATCATCTGATATTGACGAAGTTATTAAGAAGAGAATTTTAGGCAAAACAGAAGAAGCAGAGAAGAGCCTTGAATTAATAATATATGAAAAAGAAGAATCAATAATAAGAAATTTATTGACATTCAAAAAATGCATCATACCAAAGTATATGAAGACGCAAAAGACTTTGTTGATACATAATCCATTTATTCCATATCAGTTTAAACTATTACAAGATGTATTTACAGATATAAGAAAACATGGATATGCAGGAAAGAATTTATCAAGTGGAGAAAGATCATTATTAGTATTCCAAGAAACAGCCAAAAGATTTGCAGATAGTGAAATTGAACAATAATTCCATTTTATGCTTTTTATGACACAATAGAACAATTTCTAGAACATCAAATAAAAATTGTTATAAAAACAGCTATGGACACAGTTCAAAAGTGGAGAATTAGGACATTGATGTAAAAGTATTAAAAATGTTATTTATGCTAAAAAAATATTAAAGAAATACCAGCTAACATTGATAACCTAGCAACTTATATGTTCCAAATATAAAGATGATAAGATTTCAATTAAGAAAGAAATAACACTCTTTTGAGAAGACTTGAAGCCCAAAATTAATACAAAGAAATAATGATGAATACAAATTTTAACAGACGAAGAACAGGAAATAAATAGAGAAATTAAACAAATAGTAATAGATCAAAACAGAATTACAGATTACCTAAAAAAAATAGTGTTTGATTATATTTATACAGATAGTAAATTTACTTATAAAAAGTAAAAATTTTTCACTAACAAAATATGTAGGATAATATAAAATATTCTATAGAAATGAAATCGGAATTAAAGTTGTTACAACATCTCCTGAGAAAGATGATACAGAAATAATAATGCAGTCAGCAAGAGAAAAACAAATATGTATTTGTAAAACTAGAAATTTCGACATTAACATATGATGAAATAACAAACTTTTTTACAAGTCGAGGAATATAGAAGGAGTAAAAGTGGTATTTCCCAAACACAACAAGTTGAGGACATTATTAGAGCAAAACAAAGAGAAATAGATAACGCAGAAGTAAGAATTAGAGATAATGTAAAGAAAATCTAAATAATGCTGAAATAATTATAGCTGGGGATAGACAAACATAAATTAAAAGAAGCAAAAACAAGAATAAATGAAGCACTAGGAGATATTGATAAATAATATTTATACAAAATTCAATTTATATTAAGCATAATTATACAAATATATATATAAAAGAACTATTCCATCAAAATATGCAAATGACAATTTGAAATGAAGTTGAATTTAACAAAAGCTTATGATGCAAATGAAAGAATATTGTGAAGAAAAAATGCTTTTAGTATGACAATGACAATCAGAACAATATTACAAGATTTTAGTGCAGCACCTTATGGATTTTAGATGAAGATATACTTTATTTTTAACAAGATTATTAAAAGATGAAGTAATATCACTAATCTACGGAAACGTTCAAAATGTAACAACTGAAAAACACTTTACAAAAATATTAAAAAGAGAATATTATGATAGAACAATTGTAAAATTAGACAAAAAATATCATTAGAATTAATAAATAACTTAAAGTCAGTTGCAAGAAGTTCATTTAATGTAATTAATCTAAGAGATGATGAGGATGGAATGGTTGCAGACTTTCAAAGCAAATTGTCTAACAGATACATTAAATAGATTAAAAATATTTTGGCAAATTTACGGATATGGAGCAAGAATATATCAATATCCAGGAAAAAGATGTAGTTGAAAGAGCAATTGGTTTATATAGTGATTTATTAAAAGTAAGAGATGTGTCAGAATTTTTTCAAAGTTGTTACAGAAAAAAGATGAAATTAATGAAATATCTCCAAAAACAGAAATGGTATTAGACTTTTTCAAGGTATGCAAAAGAACAATTTGATAATGCGAGAAAAACATTATTGATATGATAATAATAAAGATTTTGCAGATAAAACAGATGAATTAAAAAGTGTTGTAGATAAAATTACAGAAAATACTAAATAGTGAAGAACCTTATAGTGAAATTCATAATTTACCAATGTTAAGAAAAGACTTAATTGATTTATTAAGCAAAATGTATGATGCAAAATGAACCAATAATCAAATATGATAAACGATACTATTGCCTATATTGAAACGAAGTAAAAAATGCAGAAGTTAGAGAAGATTTTGGTTCAAGTTATGTAAAAACATGTAAAGATGTTATAAATACATTAAGAACATTCTAATGAATTAAAAAGATATATATGCTCAACAAACAAGTAATAGATCAACTAAAAGACAGATTTATAAATGCTTTTTTAGAATACGAAAAGAGTAAAGCAAAAATAATTGAAGAAACAGGAAAAGAACCAGAAGTAGAAAAGTAGTAATTGTACCAAGAAAAGTTATAAGAACAGATGTGCTTATGAATCGTTCTTATGAAATTAATTCAAGAGAAGATATAGACAGATATGTAGAAGAATTAAAATCAAAATTGTTAAAAGAATTTGATAAAATAATAATTTTAACAATTAGATAGGAGAGAATATTGGATAAAGCTGTATTGAAAAAATTTGCAATAGAATCAAGACAAGATCTAATGCAAAGAATGGAAAATAAAATAAAAGCATTCTATATTGATGAAAAATTTTCAAAACAACAGAGTGGAGATGTTTATATTCTTGCTAATAGTAAACATAGCTTAAATTTGTCAAAAGAAGAATATACAAAAAGAGAACTTTTATAAAAAGAATTGATGAATTAGATTAGACCAAGTTATAGAAGAAGCTGCATATACTTGGTTTAATAGAATAATTGCAATAAGATATATGGAAATTCATGATTATTTATATCATTAACAAAAAAGATAATCAAAGTTTAGAATAAGAGTATTATCATCAAAAGATAATACTACAGATCCTGAAATAATGAAATTCACAAACTTAATAAATCCTGAATTAGATATTAACTTTAAGAAAGAGAAATACGTTGAACTAAAGGATGATAATGAAAAGTTTAAATATATTTTGCTTTTAGTGTGTAGAAAACTTGGAAGAGTAATTCCTCAGGTGTTTGGTGGAGTTACAGATTATATTGATATTCTCATACCAGATAATTTATTAAATGAATCTAGATTTATAAGCTAAAATTATTACAGAAGTTTCCTGTAGAAAATTATGAACAAGTAGAAATTATAGTTATATCTTCAAAGAAAACCTTACAAAAAACAAATTCCCTTATGCTACGCAACTATTTACTCCAGACTGATAGTAAAATATATGGTTGAAATACTTTAGGTAAATATTGGATTGAACATAATGAAAAATGATGAATTATGTGATAATTGGAAATACTTTATCAAAGATAATATTGAAAACAACGGTGATAAATTAAATCCAACAGATATTACTTTTATAGACCCTTGTTTGGTAGTGGACACACAATTGTATATACCTTTGAGGTTTTTTATCAAATATATCTAGAGGCAGTGGGTATAACAAAAGTGAGATACCTGGAACTAATTTTAAAAAATAATTTGTACATGGATTAGATATAGATGACAGAGCAGGACAATTATCTGTTTTGTCAGTAATACTAAAAGCAAGAGAATATGATAAAATATATTTAATAAAGAAATAGTTTGGAAACTTAATATAATGAGTATTCAGGAATCAAATTTAATTAGTGATGTACTTCTTGATAATATACAAAGTGAAAATAATAAAGAATATGCAAAATATTTAATCGATACTATTTAAAAATGCAAAGAGATTGATCGTTGATTAATCTTAAACAATAACAATTATACAAATTTAAAGCAAAAGAACTAATAGATGATAATACTATATTTGGAATAGAATTAAGAAAAATTATTGCCTATTATACAGATAGCAAACATATTGATGAATAAATATGATATAGTTGTGACTAACCACCGTATATGAACAATGTAATGTCTGTTCATCTAAAAGACTATATAGTAGAAAATTATGATAGTGTTAAGAGTGATTTTTTCATCATTTATTCTAAGAAATTATAATTTGGAAAAGTAACAATATTGTGCTTTATGACACCTTATGTGGATGTTTATTTCATCCTATGAAGATTTAAGAAAGTTTATTATAGATAATACTAATATAGAAACTTTATACAAATGTGGAATATTCTATGGAAGAAGCAACTGTTCCTTTATATGTTCTTTTGTTTTAAACAATGACAAAAAATAACAGATAGGCATTTTATCACTGGCGGAATTTATGAGAAGAAACTAAGAAGAATACTTGAAAAGCTATAATGAAAAGGTCAATTATAAATATAGAAAACAGATTTATTTAATAAAGGAATGGCAAACAAATCATTCTCTAAAATGATGAGAAATTATTTGTCGATTCAAAATACAGCAAAATTATCAGAATCTCCATATTCCAAATGTGACTTAAATCATAATAGAAAAAATATAAAAAATTGGTTTGAAGTTGATTTACCGTGACATTGATTTACATAAAAAAGCAGTAGAAGATCTGCCGGTCATGCGGTTTCCTGGTTTCAATGGCGGTGAGAGAAAGTGGCATGAAACCAGACGATGTATGGTGGTATGATGATGGATATGAAATACGTAATTTATATAATCCTAATGGAAAGTTAAAATCACGTCCTCAAATATGCAATATTATTTTAAAGTAGTGGGATTACTTGGTCTGCACTAACGAGCAAAAATTATCTTTAAAGAATGTAACAAATCAGGGCAATATAATTACGGTGCTGGATATGGATTATTTAATGAAAAGTTTCTTTTTATTACCAATTATGGAATCTTAAATTCAATAGTAATTGAAAGATTGGTTAAATCATTAGTCACAAACTTTCAAATTTTGAAGTTGGAGTTTTAGAACAAATACCTAATTTTGTCAGATAACGATAATGTTGAAAAGGTAGTTAAGGAAAATATTCAAATTGAAAAGATGATTGGGATTCTTTTTGAAAACAAGTTGAATTTACAAACATCCATTATTAAAATCAATGTCAAAAGTTTCGAATATAAGAGATTCGTTAGCAATTGGAATACTTATACTTATCAACAAAGAAGTGAATTAAACACAATGAAGAAGAACTTAACAAGATATTTATTGACATATATGGATTAAATGATGAATTTCCAACGGTAGATGATAAGATATAACTATAAGAAAAGAAGATAAGAATATAAGAGATATTTTTTATAAGTTATGCAGTTGTGTATGTTTTGGTAGATATTCATTAGATAAAAATGGTCTTATATATGCAGGGGGATTTTTGACAAGGTTTATCAAAAATGTAAGAAAGCAGATGGTGGCTGGGCTGGTTCTAGTATATCAATTATAAATATCTAAACGATAATGGAAATGAAATAGAATTATCTTTTGAGTTGATAATGACAATATCATTCCAATTACTGATGAAGCATATTTTAGTGATGACATTGTTGAAAGATTTAAAACATTCATAAAAACGGTATATGGTGATAATACATTTAATGAGAATATGGACTTTATTGCTGAAACATTAGGTAAAAAGAAATTGAAACAAGTGAAGAAAACTATAAGAAGATACTTTGTAAATGATTTCTTCAATGATCATGTTAAGATGTATCAAAAAAGACCTATATATTGGTTAGTTTAGATAGTGGCAAGAAAAATGGATTTAAAGCTTTAATTTATATGCACAGATACAATGAGAATTTAATTCCAAAAGCAAGACTTGATTATTTACATAGAGTACAAACTACTTATGAAAACTATTATTAGATGTTAATTATAAACTAACAACAGATTTATCAATGGTAGATAAAAAGATGCAAAAAAAAAGACAAGCAGACTTAAATGCAAAGCTTCAAGAAATTAAGGAATATGATGAAAAAATTGCTCATATTGCAAATCAGAGAATTAGTATTGACTTGGATGATGGTGTAAAAGCAAATTATGAAAAAATTTAAAGATATATTAGGGAGAATAAAGTAAAATGTTATTTTTAGTTAATTTTGAATTAGGAAATATAGTAGAAATCCTCGCACTTGCTGCAACGACAATTGGGTTACTGGTATCCTTATATACAGCTCGAAAAGACAGAAAAATAATACACACAAATACAACTATTGGAAGAAAGACTAAAAACGTACAATGACTTATGTTTTATGAGTAAACAATTAGCCATGCCAATAGATATTAGACTATATCAGAGTAAATATATAGAAGATTTTAATAATAAGACCAATGAAGTTATTAAAGATTTATTTTGTTAAATAATAAAATACGAGCATTATTTGATGAAGAATTATATAATTGGAGTAAGAACTTAATTGTTAATATAGAAAAGAATCATCTAGCATAACAGAATTTCTAAAATATGATATTTGCAAATCTGTGGATGTTTAGTGATGAAAATATAAAAAGCAGTTAAAAGATTATTTGTGTAGTAAAGGTAAGAGAAAAAATTACAAAAGAACAAAATGCAAGAAAAATAAAAAGTATTCTGATGAAATTTGTAGTGAAGAAACTTATATGAAATATTTTAGAAAATATTTTAATGTGGAGGACAAAATGTTTGATGAAGTTACACAACTTCTTTTGGATACAATAAACGGAGAATTTTCAAGAGATAACGAAAAAAAAGAGAACTAGAAAATAATATTCTGGTATGATCCAAAAGAAGAATATAGAGAATTAATAAATGAATTGAATATAGAAAATACAGAAATAATTGTATATGACAATAATAGTTTCTGGATAAGGTATCATATTGAAAAAGAAGAACTAACCAAAAACATAGTTATTTATCTTCCTTTTGAAAGACTAAAAGGAACAGATAATGAACTATTAGACATAGAAAGTTCAAATAGCGATTTACTTTTCAATCCTGATGCTACAACAATGAGATTAAAAAATCTTGAACTAACAGAAGATTGCAGAAATATAATTAAAAAATTACAGCAAATTTTTCAATAACAAAAAGAGAGAAAGTGATTTTAAAGCATTTGATGTTGAAGAAAAACACCAGACAATATCGATTATATAATTACTGCAATATTGTTAGAAATTAAATCAATTAGTGAAGATGACATACTAAAGGGCATAATAAAATTATATTTTGAAGACTCTAAAAATACGAAAATCTATTCAAATTTGGAAATGAAGAATTTATAATAAACTTATTCAATCATACATTTGAAAGCTTTATAAAAGCTCTAAAGAGCTTCCAGAGGTATATAAAGCTTTGTATTTTACTTTGCTTCTAGTATACCTGACAAAAACAAAATAGGAAGATTCAGCAAATATGTACTAAAAAGAAAAAGCTACAAATGTGTATATATTTATAAATTTTTTAATGAGAGATAAAACTACAAAAGAATATTTTGATAGATTATCTTTTGAAATTGAAAAGAATTTGGAATAGATGAACTTATTAAAAATATGGATATAGAAGAATATAAAACAAGTGATGCTTTTAAATGTATTGATAAATATATTTTTAGACTATGTTACAGACAAGCTATTTAACGGAATAGGGGAGTATGCAAAATATAATGAATATCTAGATATCAGACAAAACAAATACTGGTATGATAGTTATAAAAATGAGTATGCTTTCTTAAAAGTAGCATTAAAATTCTTTGAAGAAATTGAAAAATAGAAAACAATATAAAAAAACATTAGATATAGATCAATTCGCAAAAGAATATGTAGATAAGTTATATATAATTGATACATTGTACAGAAAAGTTATTATTACTTTGATAATATTGAAGACAAAGATATGTTTATATATTTAAAGAACAGAATTGAAAATAGATATGTAAATAGTTTTATTAGTGAATTATCAATAAAGTGGAGTGATACTATTGAAAGTATGACAAGTTATGACTCTAATAGAATGACAATGCAGAACAAGTTCTATAACACGTATATTAAACCATATAACGATAAAAAAAGATAGAATAATAGTAATTATATCAGATGCTTTCAGATATGAATGTGCTAGAGAACTAACAGACAAATTAAAGGTATTTAGTAATAAATCAGAAATTAATTATATGTTAGGACTGGTTCCATCATACACAAAATTAGGTATGGCTTCATTACTACCACATAAAAAAGAATTATCAAGAGTAAAAATAGTGATGACATATTAGTGGATGGCTGTACATCAAGTTCTGTAAAAGACAGAGAATTGATACTTCAAAAAGAAAATCCAAACTCTGTAGCAATAAAATATGATGATATGTATGAAAATGACAAAATCAGAATGGAAAAAGCTATTTACAGGAAAGAAAGTTGTGTATATATACCACGACACTGTAGATAATGCTGGAGAACATAATGAATCTAAAATATTTGAAGCATGTCAAGATGCTATTGATGAAATAGAGAAGCTAGTTAGAGATTTACATACAACATTTAGTGGTGTAAATGTATTCATAACAGCTGATCATGGATTCTTCTATAAAAGAGGAAAAAATTGAAAGTTATGAAAAACATCAAAAGAAGCAAATGCAACAAAACAAAAAACAAGATATTCATATACAAATATACCATCTAATGAAGAAGGTGTATTATCACTAAAATTAGACTATTTATTTGGTCAAAATAGTGGATATGTCAATGTACCAAAAGGAAATATGATATATGCAAGACAAGGAAGTGGCATAAACTATGTTCATGGTGGAATATTACCACATGAAGTTATTATTCCAGTAATAGATTTTAAATCAACAAGAACAAGTGAAGAATCTAAAAAGGTTGGAATAACATATAGTGGTCTAACTGCAAAATAACAAATGCAATAACATATCTTGAATTCTTACAAGATTCAAACAGGTAAAAAAATAAGCCATGCAGATACTTATTACACTTTGAAGATGAAAACGGAAATAAAGTGTCTGATGAATGTACTATAATTGCTAATTATGAAAATACAGAAGTAAAAGATAGATTTTTTTCAAAGAAAAGTTTGTATTTAAAAATATAGAATATGATAGAACTAAACCTTATTATTTAGTAATAACAGACGAAGAAACAGGAATAGAACTTCCTAGAGTGAAATTTATATTGATATTGCAATTGTAAATAACTTTGATTTTTAGAGGTTAAAAAGTGGGAAGAACTTAGTGAAAAGTTAAATAGATATTTTCCAGGAAAAGTAGTAAGAAAAGACTTAACTAAAAAAAAAAAGAGGGTGCAAATGTACCAGTTTATGTACTTGAATACCTCCTAGGTATGTATTGTGCTACAGATGATGAAAAAGCAATAGAAGATGGGGTAGAGCAAGTAAAAAATATACTAGCAGATAACTTTGTAAGACCTGATGAAGCTGAAAAGTTAAATCAAAAATAAAAGAAAGAGGAATTTATACAATAATTGATAAAAGTATCTGTAAAACTTTAATGAAAAATAGATTTATATGTTGCAGAATTATCAAATTTAGGAATAAAAGACGTTGCAATAGATGAAAGTTTTGTAAAGAAATTTGACAAATTATTAGTTGGTGGTATTTGGAGTATAATAAAAAATTAAATATGACTTGAAGAAAATAAAAAAAATGCCTTTTAATTGAGTCATTAAATCAATCCAATTACCGAATATGGATATAGAAGGTCTATTTGAAGGAAGAAAGCACTTTACTAAAGATGAATGGATGGATATTTTAATTAGATCAATGGGAATAGAACCATCTCAACTAAACAAAATCAAAATGGCACTTCTTAGAAAGAATAGTACCATTAGTAGAAAACAATTACAATATGTGTGAATTAGACCAAGAGGAACAGGAAAATCACATATATATAAAGAAATATCTCCAAACAGCATATTAGTATCAGGTGGACAAACAACTGTTGCAAACTTATTTTACAATATGGGAGCAAAGAAAATTGGACTTGTTGGAATGTGGGATTGCGTAGCTTTTTGATGAAGTTGCAGGAATACATTTCAAAAGATAAAGATGGTATTCAAATAATGAAAGACTATATGGCTTCTGGACTTTTGCAAGAGGAAAAGAAGGAAAAAATGCAAATGCTTCCAATGGTATTTGTAGGAAATATAAATCAAAGTGTAGAAGTGTTACTAAAAACATCACATTTATTTGAACCATTCCCACCAGAAATGGCAAATGATTCAGCATTTTTTGATAGAATGCACTATTATTTACCTGGTTGGGAAATTCCAAAAATGAGACCTGAACTAATAACAGATGAATACGGATTTATAACAGACTATATATCAGAATTCTTTAGAGAAATGAGAAAACGTACATTCTCAGATTCAATCGACAAATATTTTTAGATTAGGAAATAATCTAAACCAAAGAGATGTTATCGCTGTTAGAAAGACTGTCTCTGGACTTGTAAAAAGTATTATATCCAGATGGAGAATTTACAAAAAAAGAACTTGAAGAAATATTAGAATATGCTTTAGTTGGAAGAAGAAGAGTAAAAGAACAATTAAAGAAAATTGGTGGAATGGAATTTATGATGTACATTTTTCATACATAGACAATGAACAATGGAAGAAAAAATTTGTATCAGTACCAGAAATCGGTGGAGGAAAACTAATACCTGAAGGTATAAAAAGCAGGACAAACTTATTATGTAGGATTAGGAAACCAGGAAGAATAGGAACATATAAAATAGAAGTTGAATCTCCAGTAGGACATGGAAAATTTGAAACAACAGGTGTTGGCTCAGATAGAGAAAAAAGAGAAGCATTAAGTACATCATTCAATTATTTTAAAGCAAATAAAAAAGCATAAGTTCAAGCATAAATACAGAAACAATAGATTATTTACTACACATACAAGACCTACAAGGTACAGGCCCATCAAAAGATATTTCACTTGCTTCTTATGTTGCAATGTGTAGTAGTGCCTTTTAAAGAAAACCAATGCAAGGAAGCCTTTGTTATATTAGGTAGTATGAGCATTGGTGGAACTATAAGTAAAGTAGATGAATTAGCAAATACTTTACAAGTATGCTTTTGACTCTGGAGCAAAAAAGATATTATTACCAATGTCATCAGCAAGTGATATTTCACAAGTACCAAGTGAACTATTTTCAAAATTTAATATTGCATTTTACAATACACCAGAAGATGCAGTATATAAAGCACTTGAATAGAATAATAAATAAGATTATATAAGTAATTGGATAACATTAAATAATATTAAATATGCAAAGTAAAATAATTATATAATAAGTAAATACATTAAAGCCAGAGGCTTGAAAGTACTGAAATGACTGGGGTAAAACTATAATCATAGTCTATATATTTTGCTCCTATCTCTTATTGCACAAAACTCTGATGCCGCGACACTTTCTGAATAAAAATAATTAATAATTTTATTTTAAACTATAGACAAATATTTGTTCTTATTATAAAATATGTTCAATAGTTCAAAAAATACTAAAAATTGTAATATATAAGTACTAAATAAATATACTAAGAACTAAATTTTATATAATAAGGGATGTGTTCTTATGGACGAAAAAAGAATGAAATTATTTTATTTGAAAACCAAGGAATAAAATTAGAAGTAAACTTAAAAGATGAAACTGTGTGGCTTACACAAAAACAAATGGCAGAATTATTTGGGAAGGATAGAAGAACAATCACTCGTCATATTCAAAATATTTATAAAGATGAAGAATTAGTAGAAAGTTCAGTATGCTCATTTTTTGAGCATACTGCTGAAGATGGAAAAAATATAATGTACAATATTACAATTTAGATATGATTATTTCTATTGGATATATAGAGTAAAATAGCAAACAAAATGGTATTTTATTCAGAAAATGGGCAACAAACATACTAAAAGACTACATGTTAAAGGTTATGGTAAATCAAAAAGATTAGAATACTTGGAAAAAACTATAAAATTAATAGATATTGCTAATCGTATTGATGAAAGACTAGAAGGAAATGATGCAAAAGAAATATTAAAAGTAATTGGAGGATATTCAAAAGCATTAGACTTATTAGATGATTATGATCATAGAACTTTAAAGAAAATTGAAGGAAATATAGACGATAGAAAAATTGAATACCAGGAATGCATAAATATAATTAATAAATTAAGATTTAACGAAGAAAGTTCTCTTTGCAGTTGAAAGAGATAAAGGATTGGAATCAATTATTGGTAACATTTATCAAAGTTTTGCACGGACAGGATATCTACAAAGTATAGAAGAAAAGGAGCAAATTTTTTATATTTAATAGTAAAAAATCATGTATTTGCAGATGGCAATAAAAGAATTGCAGCAACTTTGTTTATATATTTTCTAAATTTTTTACGGAATATTATATAAAAACGGTAAACAAGTAATTGATAATAATACATTAACGGCTCTTACTTTATTAATTGCTGAATCGAATCCAAAGGAAAAAAGATGTAATTATAGATTTAGTGATGAATTTTTTTGAATAATGAATAAAATTGGAGGTAAACAATATGTTAATTATGAGTATACTCAATGTAATAATTAGAATAAAATGATTTGAAAAGCAAGTTGCAACAAGGTTTAGATGATATAAAATCAAATAAAACATATTCTTTAGATGAAG
>VOFB01003584.1_pt1 | contig 40447 bp, 55 predicted proteins | sample 5384141 | NCBI WGS metagenome assembly VOFB01 (sample SAMN12384721, study PRJNA508395) | human gut metagenome | isolation source: healthy gut A | host: Homo sapiens
AAGTACCATGAAGCTGCACAACAATATGTTTTACGATCGCCAAGCCTAAACCCGTACCGCCTGTTGACTTTGATCGGCTCTTATCCACTCGGTAAAAACGTTCAAACACGCGAGTCTGATGCTCTTTTGGAATACCTATACCGGTATCTTTCACTTCCAAATATGCGGTATACTCATCTGCCATTCCAACGTTCAGGCACACCGATCCATCCTTTTTGTTGTATCGGATCGCATTGTCCACCAAATTGTACATCAATTCATCGATCATCTGCAGGTTTGTTCGGATCACACAGCTTTCCGTCTGCGTCGTCAATTGCACCTGATGCTTCTGTGCACTCATCTGTAGCAGCTCCACACAACGCCCTGCTGCCGTCTGCAGATCAACGTCTTCTAACAGAAGTTCCGGTCCGGTCGAGTCAAGCTCCGACAAACGGATAATATCATTAATTAACGACAACAGCCGATTTGCATTTTTATGGATCTTAGCAGCAAAAGCGAGTACATCATCTCCCTGCACCATCCCATGACTGATCAACTCCGCATAACCGGAAATTGCAGTAAGCGGCGTTTTCAACTCATGCGAGACATTTGCCGTAAATTCCTGTCTGATCTCTGCTGTCTGCAATATCTCTTTGTGCTGCTTTTGTATTTTTCGCACAAACGGTCGAAGTTCCTTATACACACTCGTCACATCCGAATCGTTAATATGCTGTGCAAGTTCATCGATCGGTGACACAATACTTTTCGTGAGAAAATGCGCCACGAAAATACATACAATGATAACGATACATATAAACGATAACATGATCGGCAGTGCTGACATTAAAATTCCTATAATACTACTGCTATTCTTAGCCAGACGAAGTATATTACCATTGTCCAAACGCACCGCATAATAAATCGTATTGTCTCCGATCGTCTCTGAATGACGTATCGTATTTCCCTCGCCATATTTGAGAGCTTCCTTGATCTCCTCGCGGTTTTTATGATTCCCCATCGATGCTTCATCTGCCTCAGAATCATACAATACCGCTCCGTCTGTATCTACCAGAGTAATACGAAGAGGCGTTGCGATCTTAACCTGACCGTTTTCCGCTTTTTTGATCTGCGTACACCGTCTTTTTTTAAGGTCTGTGCATAAATACGCAGATCATCGATCACTTCCTGTTTCAGTACTGTATAATTGACAATAGTGGCAAGCAAAGTCGTTACTATGATTGCCACTATCGTCAACAATACGAAAAGCCAATTAATTCGTTTTCGCATGGTTCATTATCTCCTATCACTCTTCCAATTGATATCCTACGTTACGCACCGTTCGGATCTTTTTACCTGCATCCCCCAGTTTGTGGCGCAGTGTTTTGATATGCATATCTAAGGTGCGGGATTCTCCCTCGTAATCCATGCCCCAAATACGCACCATAATGTCCTCTCTCTGCAGTACGATCCCTGTATTGCTCATTAACATTTTTAATAGTTCATATTCCTTATAAGTCAGCGTGATCGGCTCTCCCGACACTTTAACCTGACGTTTCTCATCGTTAAGTTCGATCTCGCCAACCTTCATCTGCTTGATCTCATGATTTTGCATGCTTCGACGTAATAATGCCTTTACGCGGGAGATCAACTCCATCACGCCAAACGGTTTTGTAAGATAATCATCTGCACCACGATCCAGCCCCTTGACACGATCTAATTCTGTTGTTTTGGCCGTCACCATAATGATGGGAACATAACGGGATTCTGCCCATTGACGCAGCTTTTTGACAATAGATAATCCGTCCTCATCCGGCAACATCACGTCTAACACGATCAGATCCGGTACCTTTTCATAAATGCGGCTCCAAAACTCCTTGGCAGAACCAAATTCCTCTACGGTATATCCGGAATTTTTGAGGGAAAACGCCTCGATCTCCCGAATATTCACATCATCTTCTACAATATAAATATGTGCCATTGTCTTTCACCAAACCTTTCCTTTTGTGCACTATGATGGCAACCGATATTCTTTGCAGTACTCTTCAAACATCTGTCCAAAGAACGGATCTTCATCCTCTTTCAATTTATCCAAATACTCATGCATTTCATAACCGTCTGCCTGCGTCTGTATCAAACATACCGCAATGTTGGAGCAATGGTCTGCCACACGTTCAAAATTAGTCGTAAGATCCGATAATACAAAACCAAGTTCGATCGTGCATTTGCCTTTACGCAGACGTTTTATATGCTTTTTCTTGATCTCATCATTCAAGCGATCGATCACTTCTTCTAACGGTTCTACCCGACTCGCCTTGATAATATCTGACCGATCATACGCATCAAAAGTTATATCTACAATATCTTTTACTGCGGCTTCATAAACACGCAGCTCCTTTTTTGCCTTATCGTAAAACTTTTTTCTTCATATTATGGAACTGCTCTGCCGATTCCATAATATTATAGGCATGATCGGAAATACGCTCGAAATCACCGATACAGTGCAATATAAGCGATACCGACTGTGAATCCTCATCCGACAGCTCCGCATTTCCGATCTTCATCAAATAGGTTCCGATCTCGTCCTCGTAATGATCCACGGTCGACTCAAGCTCTGCCACTTTTTTTGCCTGTTCTTCATCATACTGTTCAAACAGGTCGATCGCATATCTGATTGAATTTCTGGCATCCTCTGCCATCTGCAATGCCGCTGTTTTGGCCTGTGCAACTGCAAAAGACGGTTTTTCTAAGAAACGCTCATCCAACACATGTAACGTTGTCTCCATCTGCTTCTCTTCGGCACTTTCCGGGATCGTCCAAGTTGCCAGGCGCACCAGAATACTCCGAAATGGAAGCAGCAATGAAGTTGCTAATACGTTAAAGCACGTATGCACGATGGCAATACCCATGACACCTGCTGCCTGACCCATAAAGGAAAATCCGATGAACGCATTTAACAGATAAAACAACACCATAAACAAAAATCGTACCAATTAAATTAAAGTAAAAATGTACTAACGCTGCTCGCTTTGCATTTCTGTTGGCTCCTACCGCAGAAAGCAATGCAGTAATACAAGTTCAATGTTCTGACCCATGATGATCGGAATGGCCGAGGAATAGCTGACCGCTCCCGTCAGACACAATGCCTGTAAAATACCTACCGATGCGGAAGAACTTTGGATCACAGCCGTTAATATCGTTCCGGCGATCACTCCTAAGATCGGATTCTCAAATACCGTAAACAGTCTTGTAAACTCTGGCACATCTGCAAGTGGTTTCACTGCTTCACTCATCGTGTCCATACCAAACATCAATACCGAAAAACCGATCATGATCGTTCCAATATCTTTCGGTCTGCTCGACTTGGCAAATAAGATCATGCTAACACCAACAATTGCTAAAATCGGCGTAAACGAACTTGGTTTGAGCAATTCTACGAATAAATTGTCACCTTGAATACCGGTAAGACTAAGCAGCCATGATGTCACCGTGGTACCGATATTGGCTCCCATAATAATGCCAACCGCCTGATTGAGTTTCATGATCCCGGAGTTGACAAATCCAACCACCATAACGGTTGTTGCCGATGACGACTGGATCACCGCCGTCACACCGGCACCCAAAAGCACCGCTCTCATCGGTGAACTGGTAAATTTTTCCAAAATCTGTTCCAGTTTACCACCGGAAGTCTTGGCAAGCCCATCTCCCATCACATGCATTCCATACAAAAACAAAGCAAGCCCGCCTATCATTGTCAATACGCCAAATATATCCATGCTTATCCTCATTTCCACGCACACAAGTTATCTGGTTCTGGTGCGTTATTTTTCATACATTTTACATAGTAGTTGCAAAGTCCAAATAAATCTTATGTAAAATCTATGTAAAGTTTTTTACATTCACAATTTTTGGCTGTATTGTATACCCTACTCAAACTTCGCACATCAAAATGATGAATACCTTGCTTCCGGGACTTCGAGTTTCCGAAGGGCATGTAAATCAATCATCAGAGACAACAAAATCTAGAAATCACCTAAAACGTAATTGCGGCAAGGCAATTACTATAGTTCTCTGCTGGCAGAAATCGCTATGTTGTGGCTGCAAAATACTTAGTATTCTGACATAATAAGCAATCTGTGACCTGGCAGTAGCTTTGGATGTGCGAAGTTTGAGTACCTTACATGATCTGTAAGATCAGACAATCCCTAATGCCTGTTTTGCCAGCATATCTGCCATATCGTTATAGTGATCCCCTGAGTGCCCCTTTACTTTCTGAAAAGTCACATGTACCTGGGACTTGATACTATCATAAAATGCTTTATAAGCCTGTGTCCCTTCTTTGCCAGCTTTCCATTCGCCCAGACACCATTTTGCAATCCCCTCATAGTCGTGCACGATCGTGATCTCTGACAGCCCCTCGGCAACTGCGTATCGCATCGCACATTCTGCACCCTTGATCTCCCCTGCGACATTATGCATTGCAGCAAGCGACGGATCATTTAACTTCTCCTGAAAACAGAGTTCTTTCCCATCCCGTAAGATCACAACGCCATAAGAAAATTCTCCGGTCCCGCTGTGATAACTGCCATCTACATAGGCAACCACGCCGGATCTTTCGACCTGTTTCGTCTCTCCTGTCACAAAGGCAAGCGCCTCTGCCGCCGTCGGAAAGCTTTTATAAACGGCACCGGAATAGCCATCCACTTGTGCTTTACAATCAGCCCACGTTCCATAAACTCCCGGTGTTCGTCCTGTCTTTACCGCATAAAACTTTTTGCCATGCAAAATCCCCTTTCTGACACATATATCTTTACACATTTTCATTTACTGTAGCATACTATCTAAACGGATGCAATTTTGATTCATCTTTTCAAATGGGCAATAATATCGTAAAATAGAAAGTGCACTTACTTTGTGCAACAAAAGAAAGGTGATGTATAAATATATGACTACACAAAATAATCGATTGACACCCGTTTTATCGAATAATCTGGTACAATCCGATGGAGTCACGAAAACGCAAAAGCAAACCATCTTTGAAAATATGAGCGACGGCATCATTACCGTAACCGCAGACGGTTTGATCAATTATGTCAATTCTGCCGCAACACAGATCTTTGATCTGTCGGAAGAGTCACTGGTAGGGCAATCCTTTGCAGAAACACTGCTCTCTTCCCGCAAAAACAAGGCATTTAACCGACTGTTCAAAAAAATGTTCCAAAAAGAACTGCCCTTCCTCAAAAGAAACGGTAACATACACAACCCCAGAAGGCCAAAAGCATCTGCGCATTACTATCAGTCTGGTCAAACAATCAACAGGTGCAGATTCTGAATATGGTATGCTTATACTTGTTGAAGATATTTCCGATGCCGAAAATCTTAAGCAGCACGAGCGCGACTGTGCACTACTGTTTGCCGGTATCGTGATATGCATTACACTGTATCTTTCCGCTTGGAGCCTCATCCGCTTCACCTTACATATTCCACTAAAAGCCTCCTTTTATACACTAATGATCGAGGCAATGACATTGATCTTGTTTTTGGAGATCATCTTTTTTACGAGTTTTTCTCTAAAAGATGTCGGTCTGATACCGCGAAGAAAAAATATTCTTTCCAATATAAAGCAAACGGCAACGATCTGTCTTTTTTGCAATAGCCGTACTGCTTGTGGCTAAATTATTTTTACGTGTTCTTGGTGCTCCGGTCAAACAAAACTTTATGGGTGGCTCTGTGCATGGTGCCGTCACGTATTTATTCACTGCACTGCTACAGGAGTTTTTAGCACGTGGTGTCATTCAAACCAGTGTCAAAAATCTAATGCGTGTCAAACACCAGATCCCGGTCAGCATCTTTTTGACGTCGATGCTCTTTACGTTAATGCATCTTCCTTATGGTTTTATTTTCATGATGGGTGCTTTTTTGCTAAGCATTGCGCTCGGAATCCTCTTCGAACAGCAAAAAAAACAATCTGGGGCTGCTTCTTCCTACACTGGAGCATCGGTTACCTAGCCATGTGCCTATTCTTTTAAGATCAAGGCATTCAAGCTTCCCATACCCCACTATCTCACACGGCCACATATTGCTTATTATGTCAATAATATAATAGCTATTTTGCAGCCAACAAAGTAAATTATCCTGCCATCAAAAAAACTAAAGCAATTGCTATAGTTTCTTGATGGCAGGACTCACTATATAGCGGCTGCAAAATATAATTAGACCATCGACATAATAAGCAATATGTGGTTTGGGCAAGAACTTCCGGTATGGGAAGCTTTAGTTAGGCATTTTTCTGACATTCAAAAGGGCATTACAGGATCCTACGTGGAAACTGTAATGCCTTTTCATTATGTTTCGATTTTTTGTTGTCTGGACAGTCGATTATTCTTTGCCGTCCCAGCAGTATGTGCAGAGATTTTCTACCGGAATACCAACAGATTCCAGCATATCATCCAGACGATTATACTGCAGTGAAGTAAATTTCAATTCTTTACGAATTTCCTCGATCATCTGATCATACTTCTCAGAGTTTGGATCGGTATATTGCTGCAATACCTCATTTGGCACCTCATCCGTTCCTCCAATTTTGCGATCACACGTCGTGTGATCAGATCCATTTCGGAAGAGGAACGCGAAAAGTTCAAATACTTGCAGCCATATACTAACGGTGGACACGCCGGACGGATGTACTTCTTTCGCACCACTTTCATATAAAAATTCCGTTGTCTCACGAAGCTGTGTTCCACGCACAATAGAATCATCGATCAGCAACAGCTTTTTATCCTTGATCAATTCATGAACAGCGATCAGTTTCATCTTGGCGATCAAATTACGCTGGCTCTGGATCGTTGGCATAAATGAACGTGGCCATGTAGGGAGTGTATTTAATAAATGGTCTGGAAAATGGAATGCCGGACTCATTGGAGTAACCGACCGCATGTGCGATTCCAGAATCCGGTACACCTGCTACAATATCCGGTTTGACATTATCACGTTTTGCCAGGCATGCACCACAACGATAGCGCATTTCCTCAACGCTGACTCCCTCATAGGAACTGGACGGATAACCATAGTATACCCATAAGAAGGTGCAGATCTTCATATCTTTGCCCGGAGCAACTAACGTTTTGACGCCCTCTGTGGTAATGACGTCAATCTCTCCAGGACCAAGTTCTTTATAATCATGATATCCCAAATTACGATACGCAAAATCCTCAAACGTCACACAATACGCATTTTCCTTTTTGTCCAATTACGATTGGTGTACGTCCATACTTATCTCTGGCCGCATAAATTCCTTTCGGCGTCAGTAGCATCAAAGTCAGAGAGCCGTCGATCGTCTCAAGCGCATAACGAATACCATCGATCAGATTCTCCTTTTGATTGATCAGGGCAGCTACTAATTCTGTTGCATTAATGTCACCGCCACTCATCTCCAGGAAATGTGCATGGCCCTTATCAAAAATATCCTGAACGATCTCATCAATATTATTGATCTTACTTACCGTTGTAATTGCATACGTTCCGTGATGAGAACGCACGATCAACGGCTGTGGCTCATAATCGGAAATACAGCCAATTCCCATATTTCCTTTCATTTCCTGCACATCTTTGTCAAACTTTGTACGAAATGGGGAGTTCTCGATATTATGGATTGAACGATCGAATCCATTCTCTCCGTATACTGCTAAGCCTCCTCGTCTCGTACCTAAATGTGAATGATAATCTGTTCCAAAAAAACAGGTCAAACAAACAATCTTCTTTGGACACCACACCAAAAAATCCGCCCATAAAATGCCTTCCTTTCTAAACACGTCTTGTGTACTTTATTACCGATTCCTCATTTTCATTGCTGGCATCTTTTGATACCACACACAGCACTCATTATTTTATCAATTCATATAGTCAGTTGCAAGACCTATTTTTAAGAAGCACTACCTAACCAATCCTATCAAATATGCAGATTTTCTATTCATAAAAATAACGGCATTGTATATTGCTTTTTGCAATATACAATGCCGTTATTTTTACTTCCAGCGATATACTAAACAAAATATATTCCTATATACGATAATATCGAACGGAGAGTTCGACTTGTTTAGCTTGAGTGGAGCTGCGGGGAGTCGAACCCCGGTCCGAACCCAGATTCAATGTACTTCTACTGTCATAGTCAGTGTTTTAACATTCCCTCCAAGCAGCGCCCACTAACAGGCTATGCTCTTTAGTAGCTTCATAGATTTTCCGTCATCGCAAAGCTTTGACAACGGAGTGTCCCGCAGGTATGACACCGGCTACCTTAGCGGCGGGGCGCTAAGACCGATGAGCTGCGCTTAGGCAGCTAATGCTAAATTATCTTCAGCGTTTAATTTTAAATCGAACTTTTTACGTGGTGTCCGACCACGGACAGCTTCTCCATCTGCAGTGAGCCCGTCGAAACCAGTACAACCCCTTGTTGTAACCGGTAGATGCGTTATATAAAACGCTCACCAAAATGTTTCTGCTAACATTACGTTATGCAAATATAACACTTTTTATACCATCTGTCAAGAATACATCGTTCCGTTTTGCTCTTTTTCCAATAATTATGTGCGTATCTCACAACACTCTACTTTCCCTATAGATATCTTTAAGTACAATTTTCAGCAAGTACAAACTCATACTTTTCTCACCACACAATGCATCCGCATCCCTTTCCGGATCTCACACGATTCTACTTTTAATCCTGCTTTTTGACAGCACTCCTCTATCACACTCCGTCTGGCAATTTTCACATCACCATGTCCACACAGGTTTGCTAACGGAACTTCGATGTTATCCATAAACCAAAGCAGCAGTCTATTATTGCTTGACGCATCACGCAAAATCAATCTGCCACCCGGACGAAGACATCTTTGCACACTGTCAAAAAACGCCTGTGGATTTGGATAATGGTGAAAACTGTTCGAGCAAATAATGCTATCAAAGGAATTATCTTCAAATGGAAAGTTCTCGCAATCACCCACGACAAATGTAGCATTGGGAATATTCTTCTTTTGCGCTTGCTCGATCATTGCCGGTGTTAGATCCAGACCCGTATAATGCTGCTCCGGATATTTTTCTGACAACAGTGAGATCATTGGCGCCGGACCACATCCGGCATCCAGTAAATCCACAAATGGTTCCCTCTCCAGCTCTGCCATAATATCTGGATAATCTTTTTTGCACATCTCATAAATGCCGGCTTTGTCGCCTTCATATATGCCGGCCGCTTTGGTAAACTCCTTGATTGACAGTTTCTTATATTCTTCGTTCGTCATATTCCTTCTCCTTACTCTGTGGTTAGTTTTTACTAACTCGTTATTTTAAGAAAAGCCGTGCATCCACACACGGCTGATTTTCCACATTTTAGCACAAAAAGAAACGACTGACAAGAGACCAATTATGATAACTCTCTTTTTCATCGCAATAATCTGACGAATGCGGCGATCCGAATAGCCATACATCCTAGATTTGTATGAATTCGATATGAAATAAAAAACGACAGAAACAAGTTCTTTACCACTTATCTCTGTCGTTTACTATGTACAACATTTCGTACATTATTCAATTTCTATAAATGAATGACCAAATTAAAACTCAACATATTTTCCTTCTGCTTTATCATTGATAACATAGTATGCTTTACGCTCTACCGGATCAATATAAACACGCAGGGATTTGATAGCTCCAACACGATGACCCTCAGCCTTATATACCTCATGGATCTTCTCAATAATGGAAGCTGTCTTAAACTGCTCACCATTAAACTCAACAAATACTTCCTGTATTTTCTCTACCGGTTTCTTAACAGTTTTCTTTCTAGGCTTTCTTGTCTTCTTCTCTGCCACTTTCTCTTCTGCCTTCTTTACTGTCTCTTTCACAGCCGGCTTAACTTCTGCCTTAGCAGCAGGCTTTTCCTCTGTCTTCTTAACAGGTGCCGGTGCTGCAGCTTTCACCTCAGGTTTCTTAGCTGCTACTGCCTTCATTGCAGTCTCTACAGATGTGTTTTTAGCTGGTGCTTTGGTCTGTGTTGCTTTCTTAATTGTCTTAGCCATTTTTCTTCTCCCTTTCATAAATAAATCAATCAAAGAATTTATACATTTACTAACGCTTACAATGGCAAGTTTATACCCAACAGAGCGCAGTTGCAAGGGATTTTTAAATTTTGTTAGTTCTGTATACTTTTTTACTTATTTTTGTCATTTTTATTCAATTTGCAATACAAAAATAACGAATTAAGAAACATTTTTCCAAAGCACCCGTTAAAGCCTTAACATTTCACTAATCTTTCATCTTCGGTTTGAATATGAGAGAACCCAAATATCCAAAAATTAACGCTGCAGATACTCCTACTGCACATGCACTAAATCCTCCCTTAAATAAACCAATAAATCCTTCTGCATCTACCGCTTTTTTACTCCTTGATATAGGACATTTCCAAAGCCAAGCAATGGAACCGTCGCCCCTGCTCCTGCCCATTTGGCAAATGGCTCGTACACACCGACCGCCCCAAGTACAGCGCCGCTGCATACCAACAGTACCATAATCCTTCCCGGTAATAGCTTTGTATTATCCATTAATATTTGCACAATAACACATATCAGACCGCCAACTATAAACGCCAATATATAATCCAATGTGATACACCTCTTTCCACTAATTTTGCATTCAAGATCATCAAAAATAATGATTTTTTTGTCTATTTTTCATTTCCCATTTTCCCACTTTACAACCGGGATCTTCTCCTCTAATTTTTTGTTGTTTTTGCCCCTTTTTATCAAATAATTACCATTAATTTATTGTAATGTTACTCAAACTTCTCATGCCTTAAATTTTCCACAACCACCTATTACTTCCGTTATGGGAAGTTTGAGTCATGTTAATTAGAAATAAGGGTTTCCAATCTTACGGCGTGTGCAATTCCCGGAATGCTATTACCTTCGTTAAAACTGACGACTGACAGCAATGCTCCCGTTGGAACAAACAACACTCGTTTCCATTCTCCGATCTCCAACTGTTTCAACACATACCCGGCAAGCATGACCGCACTGCATCCACAGCCGCTGCCGCCCGCCTGTGCTTGTGCATCCCTGCCATATATCTCGATACCACAATCAATATAACGATCTGCAATATCATACCCTTCTGACCGCAAAATGTCGATTAAAATATCTTTGCCAACCATCCCCAGATCTCCTGTAATGATCTGGTCATACTCTGACGGATCTGTTCCGAAATCTTTGAAATGTGCTGCGACCACCGATGCGGCTGCAGGAGCCATACAGGCACCCATGTTCATCGTATCTTTCACACCATAATCAACGATCTTTCCGGTCGTAATCCCGGTAATTTTGGCCATTCCCTGTTTCTGATCCCTTTACATATCACAACAGCTCCACTTCCTGTCACCGTCCAAGTCGAGGCTTTAGGACGCTGATTTGCATAGCCTAGCGGAAAACGAAATTGTTTTTCAGCACTGGCAAAATGGCTGGAAGTCATTGCAAGTACATAATCTGCGAATCCACCTTCTACAAGCATAGAACCGATCCCGATGGATTCTCCCATCGTTGAACAGGCTCCATACACACCAAACAACGGTTTATCAAATCCTGCTAAACCAAAAGAAGACGCCATAAGCTGTCCCAGGAGATCGCCCGCCACAATGTAACGGATTGCCTCTTTACCACAGCCTGCTTTTTGAATAGCAAGTTCTGCGGCACGCTCCTGAAGTCTGCCTTCTGCGTCTTCCCATGTATCTCCACCAACCTTAGGGTCTGACTCGATCTGGTCAAATACATCACCAAATGGGCCATCCCCTTCCTTTTGCCCTACTACAGATGCAGCAGCGCAAATGATCGGTGGCTCTTCAAATTTCACACTTTGTATTCCCTGCTGTTTCTTCAAACCTACATCACACCTTTTCTGTTTTCGCTCAATGCAGTATTGCCTTACAATTGCAGATACCCAGCTCTTTACAAGAAAGTATTTCCGATATAGTTTTTTTTATTCGAGTTTTGCTAACAACACGCGCTTTTTTGTCCCTTTATTTATCCTCACCCATCAAATTGCTCTCGTCTCCAAGGTCAATCTTTTTCATCTTTCTGCGATAGAAGATATCGTAGAATACCGGAACAATAAACAATGTCATAAGCGTTGCATACAGCAATCCTCCGATCGTTACGATTGCCATACCACGAGACATCTGTGCACTGGTGTCTGTGCTAAATACCATCGTTGACATAGCAAGAACTGTCGTAAGCGCCGTCATTAAGATCGGGCGCATACGGGTAACCCCGGTCTCCACCAATGCGTCTTTTTTGGATACGCCATCCAGACGAAGCTGGTTGACATAATCTACAAACACAATACCATTGTTTACAACGACACCGGCCAATACCAAGAATCCCATCATTGACATAACAGACAATTCCTCGCCTGCGATCAAAAGACCAAGCAATCCACCGGTGAATGCAAGCGGTATTGTAAGCAACACGATAAACGGCGACAAAAGTCCTTGGAACTGCGCTACCATGATCAGATAAATGAATAAGATAGCAAGCGAGATCATAAGGAGCATGTTTTTCATCATCTCATTATTTGTCTCGCTCTCACCGGAGATCTTCACATCGTAGCCATCCGGCGTTTCGTATTTGTCAAGCTGCTTCTGCAGATCACGGCTAAGCTAATGTTGCATTTTCGCCATCCTTAACCGATGCCGTTACCGAGATCATGTTTGAAAGGTTTTCACGTTTTAACGTTGTCAGGCTCTTCGCCTCTTTCACATCCGCAAATTCTTTCAGCTTATGAGTCTCTTTCTTCTGCTTGCCCTGATCGTCCGTTACTGTCGTTTCAAACTTATAGGACAGTAGGTTGTTCGTCTTTAATTCATCACGATCATCGACAAGTTTGACCTTGTAATCCTGATCATCCACCGTGATCGTTGTCGCTTCTTTATCCGTGGATAATTTACCGGACAGCTTTGGAAGACCTGCGCTACCGTAAGTCCATAGCGCATCGCCTTATCTTTATTCACACTGACAACAAGTTCTTTTTTTGCCCTCTTCCTGCCCATTGGTAATATCCTCGTACTTGTCAGTTTTCTCGAGCATTTTCATCACATCTTCGCTGATCTTTTCTAACTTCGTTGTGTCCTTGCCGTAAATATCGACCTGCACACCAGATGCCATCATACTCGACATATCCATATTTGATTCGGATACAGAATAATCATCCAACTTCTTCTTGCTCAGAATCTTTTCGATCTTAGCTGCTATCTCTTTATTTTGATTAGCATACTCTTCATCCAAAATGATCATTGCATTAAAAGACTTGCTGGTTCCGCCGCCCGTCGAAATCCCCATCATGGACGAATTATCTCCCATCAATGCTCCAACCGTCTTAACACCTTTGATCTTACGCACTTCCCCGGCAATCTCATCTGACAATGCGTAATCCTGCTCGGTCGATGTTTTTTCCGGCATCGTATAGGAATAGGACATCTGCTCACTGCCCATTTCCGGCATAAATACAATTCCCATCTGTGTCACTTTCCAAACAGAAAAACCAAGTAAAAATACGGCGATCAAGATTGGAACCGCTTTCCATTTCAAGCAGAACCGCAAAATCTTTTCATAAGCCACCTGAACAGCATGGAAGAATCGATGCTTTCGATTTGGCTCCTTACGCAAAAAGTGTCGCACCCATTGTTGGTACAACAGTCAACGCAACGATCAAACTTGCACTCAAACTGTAAGCGATCGTCAAACACATATCCTGCATGGTCTGACGAGTAATACCATCCGTAAAGATGATCGGCAGGAATACGCAGATTGTCGTAAGCGTTGATGCAAAAATAGCCCCTGCCACCTGATTGGCTCCCATCACTGCTGCACGTGCCGCTGAAACTCCTTTTCCTCGTAATCGATAGATATTTTCAATGACGACGATCGAGTTATCAACCAGCATACCAATACCCAATGCCAAACCGGACAAAGAGATCATATTCAGCGTTATGTTCGTAAAGTACATAAGCACAATGGCAAACAGTACGCTAAGCGGAATGCTGAAAGCAACGACTACCGTAGGACGGATATCCTGTAAAAACAGGAATAATACTACGATTGCTAATAATGCTCCCCACAACAAGTTAGAAATAACGGAGTCAACGATAATTTTGATATAATCACCTTGATCCATTAACTTTGTGAAGTGCAGACCATCATATTTTTGTTCCAGTTCTTTCATGCTCTTGGCACAGTTTTTGGACACCGTAGACGTTCCTGCTGTACTCGCTTTGGAAACACCAATAATGATCGCATCGTTACCATTTAATTTTGCATAAGAATCTGCACTATTGTTTACTACTGTTATATCCGCCACATCCTGCAGGCGAACATTTCCGATATCTTTCATATGGCAGAGCAGCGTCTTTTTGAGGGCGTCAATGCTCTTATACTGATCTCCTACTTTGAGCAAATACTGTGTCTTATCTTCATTAATGTATCCTGCCGGCATCGAAAAGTTTTCCGCCGTCAAAATACCTGCCAGTGTCTCCTTCGTCAACATCTGATCAAGATTCGCATTTTTGAGCGCCTCTTTCTTGGAGTTATGGAAGGATTTCTTCGCATTATCTAACTCCTTTTCACTATTTTCCAAAGTCGACTTTGCGGATGCCATCTGTGCATTGGCAGAACCAAACGCCGCGGCCGCTGTGATCTTACCGGTTTCAACTTTCTCGTATTGACTCTCCGCCTTACTGATAGACTTTGTCACTTGCTTTACGACCGCTTGTGCGGCTGCGATCTCAGTCTTTAAGTTCGCAAGCTCTGTATCGATCTGCGGGATACGAGTTTCTACAATATCGTACAGGGATTTCAGACTCTTCTTTGTCATCGACTTGGCAATCTTACTCTGTCCCTGTGTTTTGAGCATGTTTTTGTAAGCCGTCAATTTGGACGGATTATCGATCGCATCCTTGACACTGGTTGGCAATGCAGCTTTCTGCTTCGCTGCCTGTGTTGCCGTCGCACTTTCTGCCTGTGTTTTGGCTGCTTCTTTTAGAGTATCTGCAGCATTACCAAGCTGTTTCAAATACGTGTCTACATTGCTGTCCGTCACTGTCACATTAAGACCGGTCTGTTTCAGCGTTTCCTGTACCATTGTATTTAAGATCTGCTTGTAAATCGTCGTATACATCGCCTGATAAGCAGTTCCACCCTTGGCAAAACTATTCTGAATTGTCGCAAATCCTTTGTTCATCTGCTCATACGAGGATACTACTTTATTTGTCGTATAGGCTTTCTTCTCACCATTTAACGCTGACTGACTCGCCTTTAAGCTTGCAAGCTGGGATTCGTACGCAACTTTTGTCGCAATTGCCTGATTCATCATCTTGCTGAACTTTGCAAGCTGTGCAGATTGTTTTCCCTGTTGCTGCGACAGTTTCTTCTGCTGAGACTCTAACTGTTTTTTCCCCTCTTGAAGCTTTTTGCTGCCATCATCAATTTTCTTTTTGGCATCTGCGAGTGCCTTGTCTGTCTTTTCCAACACACGGGCATTGACGTCATCAATCTTATCCTGGTTTAATACAACCTCAATTGATTCCTCAACCATACCATTTGTCGAAACACTTGCCACACCATCACCGCGCTCCAGCGCCGGCAAAATATTATCATCCACAAACTTGGCAAGTTCCACACGGTCTTTGCCCTCATAATCGACACTTGCCATAACCGTTGACATCATGTCCATCGAGATTTCCATGATCATCGGCTGTCCCGCTGTATCCGGAAGTTCCAACTGATTGACCGCCGAAGACACTTTTACCATGGCAGCATCCATATTCGTATCATCCTGAAACTGCAGCATGACCATACTGGAATTTTCTGCAGAATTACTGGTTACTTTTTTTACACCATTCACAGTACCAACTGCACTTTCCATCGGTTCTGTAATGTCCTTTTCTACCTTTTCCGGGGCAGCCCCACATAGGTCGTAATCACCATCATATATGGCATATTCATGTTTGGCAGAAGGTCCGTTGTCATTTTAGAATAGCTGACACCTCCAAGTACCAATACAATAATAACACAGACCAAGATCAAAAATGGTCTTTTCACACTAAATTTAGGCATATCTCCGCCTTCCTGTTACCGTAAGATTAAAATTTATACTGAATATCCAACGCACCATCTGCGACCGTCACGCTCGCTTTGCCACCACTAATGATCGGCAGCATCGGCGGTAAATGTCCGATATCGACATCCATAACGATCGGCACTTCATATTGACGAAGCATAGAAACTACAGCTTCATACTGATCCATACCAAAAGCCTCTTCCCCAAAGGATAACGGTCTCCCCGATCAAAAATCCTTTTACGTGCCGGAACCAGCCGGCATGCGATAATTGCCACAATGTTCGACGTATGCTCATAACATTCAGATCACATGCTTCCATAAACCAGATCAATCCGTCCTCTTGATATCTGTCCGCAAATTCTTTTTACCTTATCGTACTTGGTACCGACTAAATTTCCTAAGCAGTCTAAACATCCACCGATCAAACGCCCTTCCATACGGATCGGCTGCTCTGCAGGTTCACAGTGCAATACGACCGGTCCCGTAACATGATACGGCTCCAGCGGATTATCCTCCGTCTTTAAGGATTCCTTTTCCCACAATGGATAACTATGTATTTCCTGCTTGTTGCCACGTAACAGATCATACGCATCCTGTATTGCCGGATGCCATGTTCTCATACCAAACGCCGGTGCACAAGGTCCGTAAATCGCGGCAGTATCACAAAGCGTTGGAAGCAAAAAAGTCATATTTGTATTATCCGAATATCCCATGTACCACTTAGGCGGCAATGCAGCGATCCGTTCAAAGTCAATATAATCCAACACTTCACACATTAATTCGCCACCACCACAGGAAAGCAGCACATCTACTTCCTGCTTTGCAAAAAATGTATTGATCTCCTCTCCACATTTTGGCGGTGTATTGCTAATCCCAATTCCACTGCCTTCGTAGCAGTTCGGGCCTAGTATCATGGTATGCCCCAATGCCGCAAACGTTTTCTGCGCAGCATCAAACCCACTCCGGTAAGGTTCCATATTACAGCCAAAGGCCGGTGCAACAAAACCAATCGTCCCGGACGCTTCCAAAATTTCGGTATTCTCATTTGTTCTCTCCCTTTTTCGGAACTTCATGAAACGCTTCTTTGCTTAATTTATCATAACAACGATACATCGTCTGTACAGAATTTTCCAAAATATAATAATGTCTGATATAAGGGATCAGCAGCACAAGCAGGAGACACTCCAGTCCAAAAAATGGCACAGAAGGGGCCACTGCGCATATGCCAAAGGTCACTACCGCCAATAGCGCAAAAGTGACCGTGACGATCAAATGGATCAGGCGTTCATGCTGAAAAAATCCAATCTGCACAAGCACCTGCTCACATATTTTTTTCCGTTCTTCATCATCGTATTCTTTGAGGTAAATACCTTTCAGATAAGAGACATATTGTATAATTCGCTGTTCCATCGCAAAGCCTCCCTGCTTTAATCCTGATATTCTTTCACCAGCACTGTTGCATTATGCCCACCAAAACCTAATGAATTGCTGATTGCAATATGCACCGGCGTATGAATGCCTTCACCCTTTGTATAATCCAGATCGCACCGGGTCATCCTCGAGCAGACCGACCGTCGGATGAATATATCCTTCATTGATCGATTTGACACAGGTGATCAATTCTACGGCACCACCGCCTGCAAACATATGGCCGATCATGGATTTCGTGGAATTGATGTGTACTTTATATGCACTATCTCCAAAAGCGAGCTTAATTGCTCTCGTCTCGAATAAGTCATTGTATTTTGTGCTTGTTCCATGTGCATTAATATAATCCACTTCTTCCGGAGCCACACCGGCATCCTGCATCGCCATCGTCATTGCACGTGCGGCTGCAGAGCCATCCTCCAGCGGAGTCGTAACATGATGCGCATCGCAAGTTGCCCCGTATCCACCAATCTCTGCATAAATATGTGCGCCTCTTGCTTTGGCATGCTCTAATTCTTCTAATACAAAAATACCGGCACCTTCTCCGGTAACAAATCCATTACGACGCTTGTCAAATGGAATGGATGCAGCTGTCGGATCTTCGGAATCGGTCAATGCAGTGAGTGCCTGAAATGCCGCAACACCAAAACGACTTACCGAACTATCAACGCCTCCCGCTAGGATCACGTCTGCCTCTCCATGCTGTATAGAGCGAAACGCCTCTCCGATCGAGTTGGTTCCGGTTGCACAGGCAGTCACTACATCAATGCATTTTCCTGAAAGCCATGATACATAGCGACACTGGCTGCTGCCATATTTCCCAAGACCAATGGGGCTGTAAGCGGATGTATCCTTCCCGGTCCCTTGGCTAACATCTTATCGTATTCACGTTCAATTCCCATGAGACTTCCCACGCCGGATCCAACACAAACGCCCAGTCTGTAGGAGTCTTCTTCCTCTATGTTAAGACCACTATCCTTCATCGCCTCAATGGAAGCTGTCACTGCCATCTGACTAAAACGATCCATTCGTTTGGCAGCTTTTGGTTCAATATACGCTTTTGGATCAAAATCTATTACTTCTGCCGATAACTTTGCTTTATACTGTGTCGTATCAAAGTTTTGGATCGGTCCTATACCAACCTTTCCTTCCAAAACAGACTCCCAAAATTTCTCTACCGTAATTCCAATTGGCGTCACAGCACCCATACCTGTTACTACTACTCGCTTCATTTCATAACCAACCCTTCCTATATTTATTATACAAAAAGGCAAAGCAGGCGCTTTTGCTTTACAAGAATTGCTAAAGCAATTCTTGGTGATAACACACTACATAACAGCAGTTTCTTATTCATGTATATAAATCCACTATAACGAGGACCCTACTCATTATAGTGGATTTATTTTTGAAATGCAACGCATTTCACGTTAATTTTATAGAATCTTAATAACTCAAACTTATCGTCATCTCTCATGTTCCTACACGAACTATGTTATAATACTTTTGATGACCTCCTTTTGTATACGGCAATCCTTGTTTCCATTGTTTATTTTCAATTCACAATGTTTATGTCAGCAATAAATATAATATTTTGCAGCCAACAAACTAACTTATTCTGCCGGCAGAAATCACTCTAGTGTGGCTGGAAAATACTTAGTACCCTTTGACATAATAAGCAATATGTGACCCATTAGCAGTTTCGGATGTGAATAGTTTGAATACAGGTGTAGAACCGTGTGAGGAAGAAGCCCTACCCTTTCGGGTAGTTTACGAACGGATAGAATCTCTATATGATAGATGTACAAGGCAAATGCAGTTTATATCGTGACGGGAAGGGAGTGGATGATTTTTATGAAAAATCGTGATAATCAATTTTTTGACCAGCAAAAATTAGACGAATTGGTGAAAAATAGAGATCTTGATACACTGAGAGATCAAATGGTACGTATTTTGGCATGTCCATGTTGCTTGAACGGATTTAAACATTGCCGTAAATATTTGAAAGTATTTTCGGTGGAAGAAATACAGCAAACGCCCTATCTGGCAACAGCTGCTGCATTGATCTGTGCAATTTATGGGGATCTGAAGCAGGCCGAAGAGTTTTGTCAATATGTGGAACAGATTCCTTTGATGAAATTACATTTGGACATTATTATTCTGGGGAGCATTGGAAAATCACATAGAAAAGAGGGATTGATGTGAAAAGAGTATTGTTTATTGCGGAGATGAACGAAATCGTAAAAATATGAATGAAGCGATGCTGCCATATTTTCAAGTGCAGCTTTGCATTGCAGATGCAGGGATGGCAGGGCAACTGCTCCATATTTTTCAGCCGGACATTGTATTGATTTTTTTAAGCCGGTTAAGCAGGGCAGATGTGATGGGGTTAAATATATTATTAAGAGAGAATGCGAACCTTCCGACTGTGGTAGTTGGCAGCATGTATGAGTTTCAAACATATGGATTGAATATTTATTTATTGATGATAATCCACTGTTGCTGCGCAGCATGAAAGCACTTGTAGAAGGCAGATAGCGTGTATCGATCGCCGTGTCCGGATCACAGGCATTAGACCTAATGCAGAGAGACTGTCCGGATATTATTTTTATGGCATATGAGATGCCGGTTGTCAATGGCAAGATAATATACAAAGGGATCCGCGCTAATCCACAGTTTGCTGCGATACCCGTGGTGTTCTTGTCTCAGTATAGCCAAGAAAGAACATATCAAGGAAATACTGCAGCTACAGCCGGCGGGATATATTTTGAAACCGGCTGACAAAGAGCAGATTTTGAATATGATCACACAAACATTAGGAAAATGAGAAACAGAGAGTCTTAAAAAGTGGGGTCTTCTTATGATGGGTATTTCTCTGTCCGGCAGAAATCGCTATGATATTTGATCAAACACGGGCAGACTTTCCATCACCTCAATAATTGGCGAATACACGGTATTCTTTGAATCGTCCTCTTCAAAATGATAAGCACGATTCTTCGTTTTTTTAGCCTGTTCCCTCGTATCCGGAAGTCTGCTGTAGTGGCTGTCCTGACGATATTCTTTGGCCGTCTCCTGTAATCCTGCCAGCATATATTCTCTGTCCGGATCTTTATCACTGACTGCACTCATTTCCATTGCGATCACATCGTTTGCTTCCTCTTTGGAACGACAATGTTCCAAACGTGTCTGCAAACGTTCCTTAGCATTCTGAACCCGCAATGCCTTTTGATACATCGTTGGATTATGAATCTGCAAATAATTCATCTCTGCCGAAGACAAGCGTTTCCCCTGTTTTAGCTTTTGAAAAATCTTCTGCTCGTATTGTGCCCTCTCTTCATCGCTCATCTGAGATGTTGGATCCATCAATTCCGACACTGCCTTTTTACATATATCCTGAATGCGTTCCCGCAATGCCGTCTTCTCATCCTGCGACAAAATTTCTTTACTATTCGTAATCATCGAAAAAATCCTCCCCATCAAAAAATAACCGATACCAATACCGCGTGATCTTCCACGCAATATTGATATCGGCTATTTCCGTCTATTCTTAAGAACAGGTATCATCACACTAAAAATTACTGCTTTATAAACTCCTCTAAGAACCACTGATGAATGCGGTGATCTCCACCCAGTTCGGATGAAAAGCTACTGCAAGCTGCTTGCCATAGCGAACACCGACAATGCGGCCATCCACCTCAGCGAGCACCTCTACTCCATCACTAACACTCTCCACATATGGTGCACGAATAAATTCCATCGGAAAGGTTCCAATCCCGACAAACTCGCCTTCCGCATAATGAAAGCTTCCAAGCTGTCTTCCATATGCATTTCTCTTCACCGTCACCGGTAATGTTCCAAAATGAACGGTATCGTCTCCAGCGATATGTTCTGCCAAAGGATCAGACCGGCACAGGTTGCCAATACCGGAAGTCCTGCTGCGATCTTTGCGCGCAGCGGCTCATACATATCTAACTCCGTAAAAGTTTACCCTGAACGGTACTCTCACCGCCCGGAAGCACCAATGCATCAAACGAATCCTCTAAATCTTTTGCCTGACGTAATTGGATCGTCTGCGCCCCAAGCTCCTGCAACACTTTTTCATGTTCCTCAAACGCACCCTGTACTGCCAACACTGCAACTTTCATACTAATCTTACATTCCTTTCTCTGCACTATCAGTGAGTATATAACCCAAACCTCCCATACTGAAAAATATGATCAAACTACATATTACTTATAATGAGAAGTTTAAGTACTCAAACTTCCCATACCGGAAGTTATTACCCGAACCATATATTGCTTATTATGTCAATGACTATATTACATTTTGCAGCCACCAAAGGGTGGTTTCTGCCATCCGGGAACTATAGTAATTGCCTTGCCGCATTTTGTTTTTACAGTGATTTCTAAATTTTGTTGTCTCTGATGGATGATTTACATGCCTTACGGAGAACTCGAAGTCCCGGAAGCAAGGTGTTCATCATTTTTGAAAGGGACTTTGCGCTCGTCGTTACTTATGTCTCGTACTTCAGAGACATTAAGTAACGTGACGTAGCGCATCGTAGCGAAAGCGTCCCGTCCAAAAATGGATGATACCTTGCTAAACCGGGACAACTCAGACACTCCTTCAGGCATGTATGCATCAGAGACTTAACAAAATAAGAAACCACGTAAAAACGTTGCGTTCTGCGGAAATTATCTTAGTTCTCGGATGACAGAACAATTTAGTTTGTCATCTGCAAAATGTTCTATTTATTGCCGACATAATAAGCAATATATGGCTGTGAGGCTTTGAGGTGTGGGAAGTTTGAGTAAAGTATATTATTTGCCTCGCTCAGCCATTAATAATTCAATCTCGTCTTCATTAATACCAACCATAGCTTCTCCAAGATCCTCAGAAAGTTCTGCGATCATCTTCGCATCGGTATAATTTGTAACTGCTTTTACGATCGCATTTGCACGCTTCTCCGGATTACCGGACTTGAAGATACCGGATCCTACAAAGACACCTTCTGCACCAAGCTGCATCATCAATGCGGCATCTGCAGGAGTTGCAACACCGCCTGCTGCAAAGTTTACAACCGGCAGTCTCTTGTGCTCATGTACATACTGAACCAGCTCATATGGTACTCGAAGTTGTTTGGCTTCATCAAACAGTTCATCCTCGCGCATAGCGGAAATCTTAGCAATTGCACTGTTCATCATACGCATATGACGCACTGCCTGAACAACATCACCGGTTCCCGGCTCACCCTTGGTACGGATCATGGAAGCTCCCTCGTTGATACGGCGAAGTGCCTCTCCTAAATCCTTAGCGCCACATACAAACGGAACGCGGAACTTTGTCTTGTCAATATGGTAAACATCATCTGCCGGAGAAAGTACCTCACTCTCATCAATGTAATCAATTTCAATTGCCTCTAATAACTGCGCCTCTACAAAATGACCGATACGGCATTTTGCCATAACCGGAATAGATACTGCTTCCTGAATACCACGGATCATTTTCGGATCACTCATACGTGATACACCTCCGGCTGCACGAATATCTGCCGGAATCCTCTCCAGCGCCATAACCGCACAGGCACCAGCCTCCTCTGCAATCTTTGCCTGTTCCGGAGTGGTAACGTCCATGATCACTCCACCTTTTAACATCTGTGCCAATTCTTTGTTTAATTCATACTGTCTGCTCATACTATCCTCATTTCTGCACACATTTTCAAGCGTTTCAATATTGTATCAAGTGTGCACAGACACAATATTCTCATAACACCATTTTCTTTACTCAAGCTTCAGACAGCAGCTCCGGCTGTGCGAAGTTTGATTTCTTTACATAAGGCATCCCGACAAAACTTATCGGAATTATTTGCAAATGTAACTGAAGTAAAGTATACTATAATCTGACCATGTGAAAATATCCAATTTAACCATAGTCAGTATAGTCAGTTTGGAGGATATAATACCAATGCTTACATATTCATTTACTAATATAGGGTCAGATAGCCTGTACCACCATCTGTACCAATGTATCCGCGAGGATATTTTATGCGGTAATCTGACCGCCGAGACAAAGCTGCCATCAAAGCGTAGTTTTGCCAAAAAATCTAGGGGTTAGCAATATTACCGTAGAAAATGCCTACGCCCAGCTTCAAGCCGAAGGATACATTTACTCCATTCCCAAGAAAGGGTTTTATGTCAGAAATTTATCTGACCTTACTCTCTCCATATCGCAAACAACATCTTCCACTTCGAACAGTCTACGTATGCCCGACAAAATATAAGGTGGATCTTGCCAGCAACCAAATGAATCCGGAGCAATTTCCATTTTCTGTCTGGTCTAAACTGATCCGCGAGACTCTTCTCAACCGTCACGTGGAACTGATGCAGACACCTCCTTGGGGTGGCGTATGGGATCTTCGTCACGCCATCTGCTCACAGCTCAAAGATTTTCGAGGTATGGACGTGACACCGGAGCAGATCATTATCGGTGCCGGAACCGAATATCTATACGGTCTTCTGATTCAATTATTCGGTCAGGACAAAGTCTATGCAGTTGAGAATCCCGGCTACCATAAGATTGCGAAAATATATGAAAATAGTCGTGTCAAATATCGCTATATACCGATCAGTGCTAAGGGTATCGATGCACTGGAATTAGAATCTTCCGGAGCACAAATTGTACATCTGTCACCGTCCCACCATTTTCCGACCGGCATCGTCACTCCGATCGGGACCCGCTATGAACTGTTGGCTTGGGCAACCAGGCAGCCGGGCCGGTATATCATTGAAGATGATTATGATTCAGAATTTCGATTATCCGGCAAACCTATCCCAACGCTGCAAAGTATCGACCAATCAGAACGTGTCATTTATATGAACACCTTTACCAAAAAGCCTTTCTTCAACCATACGAATCAGCTATATGGTATTGCCTAAACATTTGCTGGAACAGTTTGCAAAACGCCTGTCCTTTTACTCTTGTACCGTATCCAACTTTGAGCAGTATACGTTGGCACGTTTTATTGAAGACCGTTATTTCGAAAAACATATTAACCGTATGCGTACTTATTATCGCAAAATACGTGACGAACTGCTGGATGCCATTGCTAATAGCGCACTTGCCACACATTGCAATATCGCAGAAGAAGATTCAGGACTTCACTTTCTGCTGCATATTGATACCTCACTCCCGGATGATGCTTTGTCTGCAAAAAAGCAAAAGAATATGGTCTTCACCTATCTTTTTTGTCCGAATATTATGTAAAAGGAAGCCCTAATATTCCGGCACATACACTGATCATTAATTATTCCGGCCTGACCAGCGAAAAAATCCCTCAAGTGATCACACTGCTATCCAAGTGTATTCTCACTTAAGGGATCTGAAAAGATGGTTTGCTATTTTGCCGCCATTTTACTCTGGCAGCAAATGCGGATTGATTTGCACCACACCTTGCTTACTCTGGCAGCAAATGCGGATTGACGTGCACCACACCTTGCCTACTCCGACAGCAAATGCGGATTGACATGCACCATAACATGCTTTACCTTTGGGAAATTGCGTTCTATCGCGTCATGTACATGTTCTGCGATCTCATGTGCCTCAAATAACGTTTTGTTGCCATCTGCACTGATCTCAATATCAACATAGATCTTATTTCCAAACACACGAGTACGCATAATATCAACATGAAGCACACCTTCTTCTCTACAGGCACACTCCCGAAGCTCATTCTCCAATGCATCATCACAGGCATGATCAACCATTTTGTCCGTTGCGTCCATAAAAATATCATACGCTGCCTTTACAATAAACAAACAGATTACTACACTGGCAATAGAATCAAGAACCGGAAATCCTAAACGTGCTCCAACAATACCAATCAAAGCACCAACAGAAGAAAATGCATCCGATCGATGATGCCAGGCATCCGCCATCAGTGCTCCGGAATCCACACGTTTCGCATGATATTTAGTATACTGAAACATTGCTTCTTTCGAAATAATATACAATATTGCCGCAGCTGCTGCAAGCAGTCCCGGTGTCTGCAAATGTGCATAATCTCCCGCTATATAATATTTTTGACAGCTCCATAGCCAATTCCAATACCGGTAAGACACAAAATATTTGCAAGCAGAAGTGCCGCAATACACTCCAACCGTTCATGTCCATATGGATGCTCCTTATCAGAAGCCTGTGCAGACAACTTCACTCCAACGATCACAATAATACTGCTAAACACATCCGATGCAGAATGAACCGCATCACTGACCATCGCTCCGGAATGAGCGATCACACCGGCTAGCAATTTGATCAATGACAATATTGTATTGCCAAAAATACTTACAATGCACACCCGCATTGCTACTGTTTCCATATTGTCTTTGTTGTTTTGAATGCTCATAATAACCTCTCCAATAAAAATAAAAAAAGCAAAGCCAGCGCTTTGCGATGATGCCACGCTACACAACAGCAATTTCCTATTAATTAAAAAACATCCGCGAAGAACCAGTAATACTACTGTCCCGCGGATGAAACAATTCATTCCACTGTCACGATGTGACCCGGCCCCAGATAAGATATCCGGCCTGTTCAGTTTGTACTGTAGCTAAATGCAGTGCAAAGAGTTTTCGTAGCCACTCCATAATTGAAGTTCTATATATTATATGTACGTTATCATTAAAAGTCAACACTAATCTTTCTTATACAAAACAAATCTTTCTTATATAAAACAAACCCCTCTCGTCTCGACAAAATGTTCTTTGACGAAACGAGAGAAGTTAGTATGATTGCGATTATTTAGACAGCCTGCTTTCTCCGGTTGCGTAGTCGATCGTAACGCCCGGCTGCACATTATAAACGAATACATGGAAACATATTCCCTTACCTTTATCTTCCACAGAATAGGCTTCCATCTCGACTCCTTCTGCCACTAGATTATCACCCTTAAAAACAGGGGTAACACGATACAAAACATGGTGATCTGTATCTTTAACATAATCTGCCACTTCATCCTCAAAAGGAAGCATTCCGTCTACATTTAAATATCTAGTCCCCGTGATCAGATTTTTTTTGTTTGCATTTTCACCTGCCAATTGAAATCCGATCAAATGACAGCGGTTATACAAATATTTGCCATCCACGACATCGTATTTAACAGTGTTCCATCCACTAGGCTTTACCATACCGATCGCACCACGTTTCTCCGTCGGCATAAGCTCTTTGCATATATTGGCATAAGCTGTGTCACAACGTCCCAATGCATCCAGACGATGATAATTCTCAAATGCTTTGGTGTTGTTTTTTTCGCGGGTGGTGAAATTCGGAACATTATCATTCAGTTCCACATATGGTTCCCCGTTGTACGCCGCATGATCTTTTAAATTATCTAAAGACTGCGTTGCACTGTCGGAATCTTTCCCATCCGCATCTTTTGCCGAGGAACTTTCTCCTTCTGAGCGATCCTGCTGTGGCGCGGTTGTCTTTAACGCCTCTTTCGCCGCATATTTAGCAACCTTAACAACCTCTGTAGAGGAGCAACCGCAAAGTGCCGTCATCAGTCCCAAAATACACCCAAAACGAATCACCCACTGCATTCTTTTGTTTGTTCTATTTTCCATATCCGTAACCTCGTCCGTAAGACTTTACAACCACTTATAAATCTCTTAAATACCTAATAACTCTTCTGCGTGTTTCACTTCTTCCTGGGTCGGTGGATTAACGCCTTTCAGCGGATAATCAATTCCAAGCTGTTCCCATTTAAATACACCCAGTGTATGATACGGCAAAATTTCTACGCGCTCTACCGTCTTTAATGTTTGGATAAATTCCCGCATTTCGATCAGATATTTATCCTGACTGTTATCCCCAGGATGAGCACATGACGTATCCACATTGGCTGCCCCATATCCGACATCTCTCTTGCCATCTCTTTGATATTTTCCCCGGTTTGTCCGGTAAGTGTCTGATGTACCTTCTCATCAATGTGCTTAATATCCAGCATAACAAGATCTGTTACTTCCATCAATTTTTTCCACTTGGAATAAAACGGCTCTTCTCTGGTAAACGGATTTCCACTTGTATCAAGCGTCGTATGAATCCCCTTTTCTTTTTCGCCAAAGTAAATATCTCTGTCAGAAAGTCGATCTGCAAAAGCGGTTCTCCGCCACTAATGGTGATCCCACCGTCTTTGCCCCAATAATTGCGATAGCGCCAAGCCTTATCAATTAATTCTTTGGCAGTATATAGAGTTCCCTTTTGCATATCCCACGTATCCGGATTATGGCAAAACTGACAACGCATTGCGCAGCCACTCAGAAAAATAATATATCGCACACCGGGACCATCTGCAGATCCAAAACTCTCTAATGAATGTACATAACCTTTTGTTTGTTCCATCGTTTTCTTTCCTTTCTAAGTCCACCTCTGTAGCAGAAAAGGAGCAGCCCTTTATAGAAAAAGACTGCCCCATATTTCTTTGGTTTATACAGATCATACATGCCGAAAACATTCTCAAAGATGAATATTTCATCGCATATGCCGTCGCATTCTCAAGTCATTTTGAAAATGTGCTTCGCTGCAACTTACAGAGACTCATGACATGTTCTGGCAATTACATCAAGCTGCTGCTCTTTTGTCAGGTCGATGAACTTAACTGCATAGCCGGATACACGGATCGTGAAGTTTGCATACTCTTCTTTCTCCGGATGCTCCATAGCATCGATCAGTTTCTCTTTGCCAAATACATTGACATTCAGATGATGTGCACCCTGATCGAAGTATCCATCCATAACCTGAACAAGATTCTTTATACGCTCATCCGGATTGTGTCCCAATGCATCCGGGTTGATCGTCTGCGTATTAGAAATACCATCCAATGCTTCCTCATATGGCAATTTTGCTACAGAGTTCAAGGATGCCAGCAAACCATTCTGCTCAGCACCGTATGCAGGGTTAGCACCTGGTGAAAGTGGCTCTCCTGCTTTTCTTCCATCCGGAAGGGAACCGGTTGCCTTACCATATACAACGTTAGAAGTAATTGTAAGGATTGATGTGGTAGGCTCAGAGTCACGGTAAGTGTGGCAGTTACGAAGCTTTCTCATGAACTCACGAAGCAGCCATACTGCGATCTCGTCTGCACGCTCATCATCGTTACCATATCTAGGGAAATCCCCATCGATCTCATAATCTACGGCTAATCCATCCTCATCACGGATCACTTTTACCTTAGCATACTTGATAGCTGACAGAGAATCTACAACGTGTGAGAAACCTGCAATACCGGTTGCGAATGTTCTTCTTACATCGGTATCGATAAGTGCCATCTCAGCTGCTTCGTAGTAATATTTATCATGCATATAATGGATCATGTTCAATGTCTCTACATAAGTCTGTGCGAGCCATGTCATCATCTCATCATATTTTTCCATAACTTCATCGTAATCAAGATACTCGGATGTGATCGGACGATACTTCGGTCCAACCTGCTCCTTGGTCTTCTCATCAACACCACCGTTGATCGCATAAAGCAAGCACTTAGCAAGGTTTGCTCTAGCACCGAAGAACTGGATCTCTTTACCTGTCTCTGTTGCAGATACACAGCAGCATACAGAATAATCATCGCCCCATACCGGACGCATAACATCATCATTCTCGTACTGTACGGAACTTGTTGCAATAGAAATATGAGCTGCATATTTCTTGAATGCTTCCGGCAAGTTAGAGGAATACAATACTGTTAAGTTAGGCTCTGGAGAAGGTCCCATGTTCTCTAACGTATGCAGGAAACGGAAACATGTCTTCGTAACCTGAGAACGTCCATCCATACCAATACCAGCTACATCTACAGTAGCCCATACAGGATCTCGGAGAACAACTGGTTATAAGACTCAATACGAGCGAACTTAACCATACGGAATTTCATCGTAATATGATCTACTAATTCCTGTGCCTCTTTCTCTGTCAATACACCGTTTGCCATATCTCTCTCAATATAAATATCCAAGAAAGTAGATACACGACCTACGGACATTGCTGCACCGTTCTGTGTCTTGATCGCTGCAAGATATGCAAAATATAACCACTGAAATGCTTCTTTTGCATTCTTAGCCGGTCTTGAAATATCAAAACCATAAATCTCACCAAGAGCTTTCATATCTTTTAAGCATTTGATCTGCTCAGCCAGCTCTTCGCGGATACGATAATCTTTACTACGCATTGCACGACGCTCTGTACCGGCAAAATCTTTCTGCTTCTCTTCAATCAGGTAATCCATACCGTAAAGAGCAACACGACGATAATCGCCAACGATACGTCCACGACCATACGTATCCGGAAGACCGGTTAAGATCTTGTTATGACGCATACGCTTCATCTCCGGTGTATATACCTCAAAGACAGCGTCACTGTGCGTTTTATGATATTTTGTAAAGATCTCATGCAGTTTCGGGCTTGGCTCATAACCATACATCTGACAGGACTGCTCTGCCATACGAATACCACCATAAGGCATGAACGCACGTTTCAGCGGCTTATCTGTCTGCAAACCAACAACTTGCTCTAAATCCTTAAACTCATCGCTGATATATCCGGGACCATATGCTGTAATACTTGAAACAACCTCTGTCTCCATATCCAGAACGCCGCCCTTTGCACGCTCCTCTTTCTGGAGTTTCTGGAGCTCGCCCCATAACTTATCTGTTGCATCTGTTGGTCCCTCTAAGAAAGACTCATCACCATCATATGGTTTGTAATTGTTTTGGATGAAGTCGCGTACATCAATGCCCTCTTTCCAAAGTCTTCCTTCAAAACCTTCCCATTCCTTAAAGTCTGCCATATTGACCTCCTTCTTATTGTGCCATTTGTCTCACTTGCATTCTTTCAAACATACTTTATTCATGTATATGAAGATGCGAAGTATTTATTTATCCGCAAGTTATACTAACATGAATCATCGTTTATTACAAGCTGGAAATTGATACCTTTTATCAACAATACAACATTTCTTTTTACAAAGAATTTATGCTCTGTCGATCTTTTGAAGCAGTTCAAAGAAGTCTTCCACCGGCATAGGCTTTGCATAATAATATCCCTGCACATTATCGCAGCCAATTTTTTCTTAATAATTTAACTTGCTCTTCCGTTTCAACGCCCTCTGCCAGCAGCTCCAGTCCCAACTTGTCTGCCATCGCCACAACATATTCTAAGATCAACCGACCCTTTTCGGAAACCATCATATTTTCCATAAATTTCTTGTCTAATTTGATGACATCAAATGGTGTCTCTAATAAAATATTTAAGGAAGAATAACCACTTCCAAAGTCATCCATTAACAACTTATATCCCTGATGTTTGAGCAGCTCTGCCATATTGCTGATCTGCTCATCCCCAATGGTTTCTGTAATCTCTAACTCCAGCTGTTCTTTCGGAATACCTGCCTCATGAATAGTCTGCGCCAGATAATCCATAAAAACAGTGTCTGTCAAATGCAGTCTGGACACATTCACAGAAACCGGACAATTTTTAATACCAGCTTGTTCGCACCGCTTCAAAAAATTGCATGCCTCTTTCCAAATATAGTAATCCACTTTCTTGATATAGCCATTTTCCTCAATGACCGGAATGAACTCATTCGGATAGATCATACCGCGATCCGGACGCTGCCAACGGACCAACGCCTCTGCCCCGACAATATGATTCTGTACTATACTATATTTCGGCTGTAAATACATCTGAAACTGTTTTTCATCAATTGCAGAAGGAAGACTTTCCTCAATAAAATTGCGGATATACAACATTTCCTTAAATTCTTCCTGATAATAAAGAACATTGTTCATCATATTACCTTTTGCCTTTTTGCGCGCCATTGCAGCTCGATCCTCAATCTGGCGCAGATCCATCTTACGATCATTTACAATATATACACCAATGGAATATGTCAATTTAATATTTTTGAACATGTTACAACGTGTCTGAATCTGACGAACCAACTCATCTAACTCGCTCTCTTGTTGAAACTCGCTCAGCACAACAAATACATCGCTTCGTAAATTGAGATAATACTGTGTTTCATTGCATATTTCTGCAAGATTGTCTTTGATAAACTGCAATATCTGATCACCCATCCGCTCTCCATAAATATCATTAATGATCTTAAAGCGACTGATATCAAATTGAATACATGCAATACTTTTGGAGGAATGGAGGATCAGATCGCGTACATTCGATTCAAAATGCTGGATCTTTTGAGCACGTTTCACCAAATATGTTATTTTCTCTATCTCCTGTTCGTCACAAGACGGTTCTGCCGGTTTCCCTGCTAACATATCCGGATACGCCCGCAGCATATCTTCCAAAATCTCAATACTGGTCTGTATAGCCTGCGTACATTTCTTCTTGATCATTCCCTCACGTCGGATCGACGCCATCCCCTCTGCAGTATTAATATTATTTTCCAATATATCTGCACAATTAAATTTGCCTTCCATCCGCTCCTGAAAACGATCAACAAACTCCTCCGCAATCTTTGTCCCAAAAAATTTCCCGTTCTCTATCTTTTGTATCTGAAAAGCCATAGGCCAGCCCCAATACAGCAAGTGCCGCCGTAACACAACCACACACACTTCCCCTATACATTCCCGCTGCAAAACATGCCATCGTGCGATATGCCGTTTCCTGATCCATACCATAATCCGAAGCATACGTGGCAAAAATCGCCTGTGCGCAATGATAATGCTGTTTGAGCTTTGTATAAACCTTTTCCTCGTAGCTCATAGTTCCTCCCTCCTTGCCATTTTCCGTCCAACTTCTTACCTATAATCTATCATAACAGGTCTAATGCAAAACTGCAAACAAAAAGCCGCCATGGTGTGTCCGATTTTACGGACATGCCATGGCGACTTTTTATTTCACGCTATTCTGTCATACATAATAGCATAGAGCACTCATCCTATTTTATTTTAATACTCTTTTTCTTCGTTTTGTATCCTTTTTATGGACAGTAACTGTAATTTTCGTTCCTTTCGTTAATTTCTTTGATAACTTAAATGAAACTACTCCTTTTGCCGTAGTTTTCTTAGTTATCTTCTTAACTTTCTTCTTGCCTTTCACAATAATCTTCTTGGAAACAACAATCGTTACTTGTGCCTTGCCAACTGTACTTACACGGATCACTTTTGTCTTTTTCTTAGCTTTAACACCAAGCTTTTTGATCTTCTTTGTCTTGGCAGTTTTTTTCGTCTGTCCAGGATTTGGTACAGGCTTTTTTTCGTCGGACTCACCGTAGGTGCCGGTGTCGGTTTCGACGAAGGTGATGCACTCGGTTTTACACTCGGTTCGGTTGAAGGTGTCACAGACGGAGACGGCGATGGTATAACGATCACCTCTTCATCCTTACCGGTCTTATAAAAGTTATCAATCCATGTGTTCATCTGTGCAATGCCATTTGGACGCTGCTCCACAAAAGATTTCAAGCTGTTGTAACCTGCATATCCGTTTGTTGTATCATTACTCCAATTGTAACGGGTATAATACTGTGCAAACAATGGCTCGTAAGTATTTTTAAGCTGTGTCAATACTGTAGTTGCTTTGGAAGATTCAAAGTTTTTCTTAGAAAGATCCAATAATTCCTGCTTATATGCATTCCGGAATTTTTCATTCGACATTAACATAATGAAACATTGAATGCTCGGATTCATTGCCTCTTTCAAGTTCTGTCCCAGCAGTCCACGATCATTGTAATAATTTCCTTCGGCGTCTACGTTCGTATTGTAATTGTCATCGCGGATCGTATTTGCGTATGCCTCTCCTGATCCACCACATCCGCCAAAATCCAGGTCATATAAACAAAAACGGAATCTTCCATCAGCGTATGCATTATTAGGATCCACGGTTGTTGTGCGCCACATTGACCAATTCTTGCCCGGCCAGTCCCATTTATTGTTGATCCATACCTGCGCAGCAAAAAATCCATCACTGACTGCGGATCTACCAGCTTACAAAACGCCTCATAATCCGCATCATTCTTTAGGTTCTTATGCTCTGCAAAAAGTTCATAAGATCACGATAGAAATAGTTTACATCCGTCTCTCCATCCGGAAGTGTCCCTTCATCCAATTTGTAACCATATTCCTCATCTGCATCTGCATCAGAAGCTTTATAAACAACGACGGAATCTTTTGTTTACACCGTGTGTCTCTTCAAAATAGCTGTCATCAAAATCCTGCTGTAAAATATACAATCCCCAATATTCACCATCGATGTAAACAACACATGCTCTGGAACCTTGCGTCTCGCAATCCAGATCTGACAACATACTCTGCCAATAGGCATCATTGTATTTTGTACCTGCAAACGCATAATTTCCACCATTGCGAAGCACTAACTTTTTTGTGCTTTGTGATCGTCTTTCCGCTATCATCTTTGGCATTCTCAAAGAATGGATATTTAAAGTTTTTCTTGCCATAATCCGCACGTGCATACAAGCGCAATCCTTTCATCAGATCCGAACGGGAATAATTTCCCTGAATACGGATACCGCAATCCTGCTGCAACTGACAGTCAAGCGTTGTTCCATCCGTTTCGAAATAATCAATATGAGCATTACGCTCCCAATCCTTACCCTTTAGATTATAATTCGCCGGCAAACGTCTCGCCTGATCGTTCATCATGTCTGTGGTGGCTTTTGGATTCTCCTCCAAATACTTTGCCACTGCCTCATCAAAGATCTTGCCTTTTACATAGATTCCTTTTTCATAATCGAAAAGATCTTCGTAATTCATTGAAATTGACATCACAGATAGCGGGATTCCAGCTGCCTGCGCACTCTTCTGAGCGTTTTTAATATGCATTGCCACGGTACCGACGAAATATGTATTCGTCTCGACAGTTCCAAATTTGCCATTCGCATCTACCGCCACTGCTTTGACAACCGTTCCCTTATCAACGTCAGTGTCAGCCGGTGCTTTCCGTGTTGTCGTATACGACTTTGTCCTCTTCTTCCATCTTACATTGGCATTGTCAAATAACAATGGATCTACAGCGGATACGTAATTCGCTTCCTTACTCCGATCCTTGATCGTAATACCGTCTGTGTACTCTGCTCTTGTACTGCTGCTCTTTGGATCACTGCCATCCAATGTGTAATAGATTGTCTTAGCTCCTTCACTGGTCAATGTCAACGTAAATGCCTCTGCATAAATGCCACTTCCGGCGGACATACTGACTGTGATCGGCTGCTGCTCCTCCTCAGCTGCCAACGCAGTCTGGCTCCAGCCATACGCTGCAGGTGCCGCAAAAAGCAATCGTCAACCCAAGTGCCGCTGCCAATATCGGCGTCATCATGTTTCGTGTCCTCATTCTCATTACTCCTTTCTACCGATCAGCTCTCCTCTTATCGGTAATCCTATGTCTAACATGCGCAAGTGAACAAGCTCCCTTACGCCGTGAATTTGTGATATATTCAGTATAAAATGAAAAAAGAGTACGCCTACACTCTCTTTTTCATATAAATTACCACATATTTTTTTCATTTATTTCAGAAATACTTCGGCATTGTCACCTGACAGATCAATAACCGAGTACATCATTCACAAGAATTACATGGATCCTATCTGCATGATGCGAATATCTGGTAATCAAAAACTGACAGCAGATCGTATCCGGAGACTTGCAATCGGCACATTTACCAGTCAAGCGACAAAGGAGTCTTGATGTCAAATCGCTGCGCATTGGATGGAGCTGCAACATTTCTGGCACGTTTCATCGCCTCATCAAGATCAGAACATACCTTATTCATTCCCACAATAAATATTACCTTGTGAGGTCCCTGTGCAATGCAGGAAACTCGATTCGAGTTACCGTCTATATTTACAATAATTCCATCATTTGTCATCGCATTTGCGCTGGACAAAAATACATCTGCATCGTATGCCGCCAGAAGACTTTCGCGCGGTTCCATCTTAGCACGATCTATGTAGTGATAATTTCCTTCATTTAATGCTTGGATAAGACCGATCTCATTGGCGCTCTGACAACCACCCATAGCTACGGTACTGCCCTCACCAATAATATCTAATGCCTGTTTTAATGCCTCTTCCTTGTCTTTTGCATAATACCCTGTCATGTTTCTTGACTCGAGACCTTTGATCACAGTCTGCGCCAATACGGCATTTCTTTTTCTCACATTCTCGTTCATAATAAACCTCTTTTCTGCACACATTTATCGATATAACAAACCTTGTGTCCGGTGTACCGGGACACAAGGGAGCGGTTTGTTATTCATTATAACACATTTTGCTAATTATAGTTACATCATCTTCCACAGCCAATAGATCACGCCAAGTACCCAGCTTGAAAATATTCCATACAAAATAACCGGTCCCGCAATCTTAAATATCTGGCAGCCTTTGCCAAACACTTCACCTTCCACGCCAAACTCCAAAGCCGGCGATGCTACAGAATTTGCAAATCCGGTGATCGGAACAATGCTTCCTGCACCGCCAAACTGTCCAAGCTTTTGATACACATTAAAGCCGGTAAGCAGTATGCTGATCAGTATCAAAGAAAGTGTTCCATATAAACCTGCCAGTTCTCTGTCATTCCCCATAGACTGATACCACTGTATCAATATTTCTCCCAGCAGACAAATCGAACCACCGACAAGAAAAAGCCTTAATACAATTCCAAAAAACAACTGTGTTTTGGTGTCATATTACTAACATATTCGTTATAAATTTCTTTCTGTTTATTCGCATCTTTCTCAGCCAATACCTCCTCAATCGAAGGATTTGCAGCTTTTTTTCTGTTCCATCTTTTCCTCTCCTTCCAATCAAACTTTCCCATCAAATTTTCCACACCACCAACAACTACATATCCACATATTGCTTTATTATGCCGTAAAATATACATACCTAAAACTTCCCATACTGAAGTTATTGCAAAACCACATATTGCTTATTATGCCAATAACTATATGACATTTTGCATCCGCCAAAAGAGTCCCGATTTCTGCCATTAAGAGAACTATAGTAAGCTTTGCGTTCTGCCTTGCCGCATTTCGTTTATTTTTTTACAGTGATTTCTAAATTTTGTTGTCTCTGATGCCTATCGCCATTGCGGTAATGATGATGGCAATGCCATGCTGCAATTTCGTACGGGTACATAGTATCGAATAACCTTTAGCACCTCTGCCAATGCCATGGACAAGCAGCCGATATATACCCCGGAAAATAATCCTATGACCGCCAAAATACAACGCCAAACGGAATATGCGGCTCATATATTAACAACAGATTTCCTGCTGTCCCGCCAAGCATGATTACCGTTTCCATCGGATATGTCCGTGAGGCTAACCCGAAGCGGTCTGTCATCCGTGGTATTACTCCCAGAATGGTGATCAGCGCAAAAGACTCCACTGGCAACAGCTAATCCTGCCCAACCCAATAAAAAGCTAATACTATTGTCACTGGATCTCACTTCCCTCCCTGGATGCATCCGCAACGATCGCCTTATTCATCTCCTCTTCATAATTGCGCATTTCAATATGAATTGGCGTCGGATCCTCTTTCACTTTTTGAAGCGCTAAAATGATTATAAAAACCTAAGATCCCAATTGGAATTCCAATGCTATAAAAAACAGTTCTAACGCAGATGCTCCTTTTTTTCATGTCCCATGACCAGCAGATAGATCTGATTAAACAGATCTCCAACACTAACATCAGTATCAAATGTCATAATCGTAAAAAGCTGATCCAAAAAGACAATGCATGTCAATACTAACAACTTTAAATATTCCAACGCTTTTTATTTTCCTGTTTGGGAATATGATACTCAACCACAACATCCGTCTCACCTACCAGAACAATTTGTGCTTCTCGAATTTCCCTGCGGATCAGTTCGATCAGCTTAAGTGACGAAATGACTTTCTTTTGGTTTTTGTCGCCTTTACCTGCAATGCTATGATCTTATTGATCTGCTTGGTTACTGCATAATCACTGCATTGAATCTGTGCAATATCACCGATTGTTACCTTTTTGTTCACAACCTGCACACTCTGATCTAATTTCATATAAATCGTATTATCTTTCAAATCAACCTCATTTCTGCACACTTTCCAAACATTTCATTATCCACAGGATTACTACAGTTCTCTGCCGGCAGAAATCGCTATGTTGCGGCTGTAAAATACTTAGTATCCCTTTGATATAATAAGCAATATGTGACCCGCCGGCAGTTTCGGATGTGCGAAGTTTGAGCCCATGAAACATCTTACACTGATAATAATATTATGCAGTCATGCAGTGAGCTTAAATGTGCAAAGTGTGCGTTGTAATACTATTATCTTTCCCTGTTTCCTCACGTTTTATGCACGTGTTTGCAAAACAACACCGATATGTATTTGCTTTATGCAAGTCCGGATTCTCCACGCAGTTTTAATAATATTTTTTTCTCTAAGCGACTTACCTGTACCTGACTAATGTGTAGCTTTTTCTGCAACCTGACTTTGCGTCATATCATCAAAATAGCGATATTCGATCAATCGGCGTTCCCGCTCTTCCAAGCTTTCAATAACTGTTTTACTAACATATGATCAAGCACTCGTTCTTTCTCGCTGTCATTAAGAACTCCTGTCATATCCTGTCCACTCACGAGACTGCCAATACGATTTCCAGGCATCTGTACGACCTGATCGATCAACTGCATTTCTTTGCCACTTTCCTGATAAAGCATCCGATCTATCGTTCCGACTTCGCGATTGGCTTCCAATGCCATAACGATTTCTTCACGCTCAAGTTCTGTTGCCGCAGCGATCTCATCTACCGTTGCACTACGTCCTAACTCATGATGCAGCCGTTCTCCTGCCTGATGGATCTTCCAGCCATTTTCCTTAAGAGTGCGGCTTACTTTGATCATGCCATCATCCCGCAAAAAACGCTTGATCTGCCCGGTGATCATTGGCACTGCGTACGTTGAAAATTTCACATCGTAACTAAGATCAAAGTGATCAATTGCTTTGATCAGTCCAATGCAGCCGATCTGAAAAATATCATCCGCTTCATATCCTCTGCCATGAAATCTTTTCACAATATTCCAAACCAGACCGACATTTTGTTCTACTAATTGGTTCCTCGCAACACGATCTCCACTACGTGCCTTTTCAGCAGTTCTAACGTGTCCATATTGCGATTCATTCTCTGCCTGCGCCTTTCCAATTTCTTTACTCATAATAATGGTTGTCCCCTCCCCAATTTTGAGATCACTTGCAGCTCATCCATGAATGCTTCCATAAAAAGCAAAGCCCATTCGGACCGTTCCCATTCCGGTTTCGTCGTATACAAAGGTTCCATCGCCTTTGGAATATCTTCGATACCAATGCCTTCATCGCGCACAGTAACTTCTATCTGTTTGCCGCAGATCCTGCAGACGATCGTAATCTCTCCTCTCTTCCACCATAACCATGAATAATGCTGTTGGTTACCGCCTCCGATACTGCTGTTTTAATATCTGCCAGTTCTTCTAACGTTGGATCCAGCCTCGTCACATACGCCGCCACTACTGTCCGCGCCAAATGCTTCATTTGCCGAATCGCTATCGATTGTTAATGTCATTTCCCGTTTCATGCCTTATCTTCCTCCTGTCCTGCACTCTATACCTTCTAATTACTGACTACCCCTGTCAATTTGTTACCTCTCTTTTTCATTTACCTTACTATAATGGATCCTCCTGTCTGACGCTTCCGTTCCTGCTGCGTAACAACTTTTTGCCCTCTCACAGATTTTCCACCGCCTCCTGCGGTGTGACATACTTCTCTACGATCTGATACAAACCGGACATTCGAAAGATCCGGTCAATATTCTTACCAACACCTGTCACAGCTGTCTTACCTCCCAGAAACATAACTTTTTATGCCTTCCCATGATCAATCCAATCCCTGAGCTATCCATAAAATCAACATCTGAAAAAATCAAAAATAATGTGTTTCACATTTCCTGCCTGGATCAGCTTGTCCCGAGGTCGCCCGCAGATTGATCACCGCATGATGATCTAATTCCTTGGTAACATATACGATCAAACTTTGTCCTTGCAGCTCATAATGTACTTGTTCCATTATTAATCGCCTTCCTTCCCTTATTTTTTAAACAAAAATCCCTGCCAGAGTATTCTTTCCTTCGTATACTCTGACAGGGAAACTCCATCATTTTATCCAGTTGGTAATTTATTCGCCAAGTTCCGCAAACGTCTCTTCGCTTCGCTGACACGCTTGGAATCGGATAGTTATCTACAATCTTGTTGTAATAACTCTTTGCCTTCTCGACATCTGATTTTCTGCTGATAACAGCGGCCCAAGAAATAAATGGCATCTGTGTTATTTTCATCAAAAGATAATGACTTCTCTAACAACTTAATGGACTTGTCATAATCTCTTCTTCGAATACGAACCGGTGCCATTATAGGCATCACGTCCCTCTTCAAAATACTTCTTTGTCGCAGTCGCATAGGTTGCCTTTTGATCTTATCATAGCAAGATTTTTGCAACGTCGAAGTCAGTCTGTCTGCATTGATCTTCACCAATTTATCCGCAGCATCAGCCTTTTTTGTTTTCTGATAGTCATCGTATGCGCCTTAACGCATCATACAGTTCCTGAACACCAGACACCTGTGTAGATCCCCGCCCTGAAGATCCTGATCTTGCTCTGCAGTTTTTTTTGTTTTGATCTTTTAGTGTGGACATCGCTGTCACTTGCCGCCTGATTTTCACTGTACTGCTTTAAAGTTTTGTTTGCATTATTTGCCAGCGTGGCACGCATATGTGGGATCACCAAAAATACACCACAGCTTTCAGACCGATGATCACACCAATGATAATATTATTAACAAATGGCATAACGGATGGCCGCT
>VOFB01002637.1_pt1 | contig 40434 bp, 79 predicted proteins | sample 5384141 | NCBI WGS metagenome assembly VOFB01 (sample SAMN12384721, study PRJNA508395) | human gut metagenome | isolation source: healthy gut A | host: Homo sapiens
TTACGTATTGCTGCCGAACCATCGAATAGCATGAAAAAGAAGGCGAACTTCGGCATGGAAGCAATCCCTGTCGGGTTCGCTGCATTTTTGGACGCAAGGTCGGTACTCGATTTCTCATGCATTTCTTGCCGCCGCAAATCTCCATCGCGATAAAGCGCTATTATCCATGTCACTTAAGTTGGCGGTTTTGCATCGACCCCTCGATTCTGCCTCGATTTCGAAAGCCGACGGCGCGCTTCGCCTGCGTGGATCTTGCGTCAAACGCTCAATGGGCGGTGCTTTCGCTTGGAATGTCGAACCCACGAGGCGATTCGCGAGCTTCATAGAGAAACGAATGCTGCGCGGCACGGCGGAAGCGGTGGGTCGAAGCAAAACGATGGGCTGTTTTTGCGCAAAGGAGTTCGCATGCACATCATCGATGTTTTGACGGCGAGAAGCTGCCTGTTTGTTTGAAATCTTCCCCGAAAGGCGACCAGACCTTCCCGGGAGGAAGCCCGCGAGGTTATCGGCGGCTTGGCGCCGCTTTTCGCCGTCGTTCGCTCTGGGTCGCCGTATTCAGCGGGCGTGATCATAACTCCCCGCACGATTGATGGCGAAATGGCGCAGGATGAATACGGTTTGAACATGATGGCCCATTCATGAACGCTTCATCGCGGCATCGATTCCGTGCTTGCGTCCATGAAGGCGGGCGGCATGAGAACGTGCTGTGCCCTGCGCGGCGATCGCGGTGCCGGGTGCGGCTCCGAAAGATTTCAAGTTCGCCAAAGACCTGATTCCCGTTGCGCGCGAGGCTGGTTTTTGTGTGGGTGCAGCGGCCTATCCGGAAGGCCATATCGATTGTCTCGATTTCGACGAGCATTCGCCATTTGAAGGAAAACAGGACGCGGGCGCGCAATTCTTCGTCACGCAGCTGTTCTTCGATAACGAACTTGCGCTGCGATTCCTCGATGCCGCGCGCAAGGCGGGCATTACCGCGCCTATCACGTTTGGCATCATGCCGTTTCTTTCGAAGGCGCAAATCCAGCGCATGGTATTCATTGCGGCGCGAGCTGCCGTCGCCCATCATCAAGCTGCTGCGCGCTACGAAGACGATCCGAAGGCGCTGCGCCAGGCGGTATCGATTATGCGTGCCAACAGTTCAGTGGGCCTTTCGAAGGAAGGCGTCGACGGCTTGCATGTCTACACCATGAATCGCCCCGATATCGCGCAGCTGCCGTTCAGGGCGCTGCGTGATGCGGGCGCGATCGCGTAATGCCTGGCTGCAAAAATGCCTGATTATAAGGTTAATAGGGCAGGGGCGCTGCGATATTTGGGCTATGCAGGGCAGGCACTCGATGCCGAGATGGAAGCGCGCATCGACGAAAATATCGCGGCGTGCGAACGCGAGGCTCGACTGGGTTTGTGTTTCGCTCGTTTCCCATTGAGGCGTGCGAGCGAGGCGTGCGGCTTGCGGGCAGCTCGCTTGTGCTTGGGGGCGCCGATATCGCGCGCCATTTGAAGGCGCTGCGGAATGCGCCGTTCTGGCTTGCACGCTTGGCGTGGCGAACGAAGCGGCCATGGCGCGGCGGAAAGCGCAGAGCGCGCTCGACGCGGCCATTTACGGTGCGGCGGGAAGTTCGCTCGTGGAAAGCGTGGCCGATGCGTGCGAGGCGGCCGTGGTTGCCGATGCCGCGAAGTGGGGCATGCGCACGAACTGGCGCTATAGCCCTGGCTATGGCGATTTGCCGCTCGCGCTTCAGCCGGAAATCGTGCGTGTGCTCGCAGCTGACAAGCGCCTTGGCATGGTGGCGACGGAATCGAATTTGCTCATTCCTACGAAAAGCGTCACGGCGTTCGTGGGCCTGTTTGACGCCGACGCGAACTTTGATGAAATATCGGGTGAAGGCAAGCTGCGACGGTTGCGCTTGTCGGCAGAACTGCACGCTGCGCGCCGCTGGCACGCCTTTGCTGGAAGCGATAGCGTTCAGGGAAGCTTCCTGTGCCTTCCTTTGTGGCCGCCGCGAAGGCGCGAGCCTTTATCGAATGGGCTCTGCGTCGAGCCCTGCGAAAAATGGCAGCATTGCTCATAGCAGCGCCCCTTCCATGAATGCGGCGTGGCCGCTGTCGGCATGCATGCCGCTCTTGTCGGCCTCGTTCGCGGATATGCATGCAGAAGGGGCTTCCGGCTTTGTGTCTCGTCGATATCGTCTATGTCCTGCTCATGGAGCCGATATTCCAAGGGCGGCAATCCTTGAATTGAAGGCTGGGGGGGCAAAGAAATCTCTATGTCGCCCGTTAATGATTCCTACATCTTTTTCGCTTATTGAGGCGCGGCGCCGCCCTCGCCCGGCTGCGATCTTGCCCCTGAATGCGATTCCGTTATTGCCCCGGGGTGACGATTGGTCGCATTTCGTCGCCGCTCGTAACGAAATTGTAAAGCTCGCCCGGCCGCTCATTCCTTTGAACGCCCAATGGGTAGAGTGCTTGTATATGTATTGTGGCGAATGCCTACCCGGCGACGCCGTTTCGGGAAAGGGGAACATCGTGCGCACTATTGGCAAGCGCGAAGTCGAGGATATGGCGGTTGGTGCCGCGGTTCTCGCATCGGTGGCGGCGGCGACCCGTATATCGGCAAGCTCATGGCCCTTCAGGCCATTGATGAATATGGCCCGTTCCAAATGATGTCGCCCGACGAATTGCCCGACGATGCGTTCGTCTGCGCATCGCACATGTTGGGCGCACCCACGGTGCTTGTGGAGAAGGTGCCCAATGGCATGGAGGGCGTTGGTGCGGTTGACGCGCTGGAGAAGCGCCTGGTCGTAAATTCGATGCCATTATGCCGCTCGAAGCGGGCGGTCTGAACCCCTTCTGCCGTTCCAGGTGGCTGCGGCAAGGGCGTGCCCATCGTCGACTGCGACGGCATGGGCCGCGTTTCCCGAGCTGCGCCATGTGACGTGGACGCTTTTGATATTCCTGCGTGTCCGGCTGTGGTGTGTGACGAAAAGGGCGACGTGGTTACCGTCGAGGCTGTCGATAATGCGTGGGCCGAGCGTCTTTCGCGCAATGCCGCCATTACCACGGAGGAAGCGTTTTCATGGCCGACTATGCTATGACGGGCGCTCAGGCCAAAAGGCATCTATTCCTGGTACGTCGACCTATTGCGAGCAAATTGGTCGCGCCATTCGTGAGGCGCACGAGCAAAACGTCGACCCGCTGCCGGTGATTCTTGATTTGCTTGGCGCGTTTGAGCTGTTCCGCGGCAAGCTTGACGATGTCGCCCGTCGAACTGAAGGCGGTTTCGTGCGCGGCTACGCGCATTTCGCGGGCATCGACGATTATGCGGGCCGAGAATGCGAGCTTCGCTTCCAAAATGAGCACCTGCTTGCCAAGTCGGGCGATGAGGTGCTGTGCTCCGCCCCCGGACCTTATTGCCGTGCTTGACATCGAGACGGCGTTGCCCATTACCACCGAAGGCATGAAGTATGGTGCGCGTGGCGTTGTTATCGGCATTCCCGTGCACGAACACTGGCGTAGTGAGGGTGGTCTCGAAATCGCTGGCCCACGTTATTTCGGTTACGACATTGATTTCGTTCCCGTTGAGGAGCGCGTAGCTCAAAACGCAAACGAGCTGTAAGTTTCTGGATGAGCCAGCGGGGTTCTGGCGTGTTGAGGCCGCCCGGGTTCGGCATTTCGCAAAGCAGCTTCAAGGCTGCAACCGAAATGACAAGCCTGTAGGTTCTGGGGCGCCACGCAAAGATCGCGTCGGCATAGATATATGAAGGGATAGATACGATGGCCAACAAAGACTGGCGTATTGGCATCGACGTCGGCGGCACCAATACCGACGCTGTTGTTCTTGACGAGAATCTGATCTCGTCTCGGCCGTGAAAAGCCCCACGACCGAAGATGTTATGAGCGGCATCAAGAATGCTATGGAATCTGTGCTTGCTGGTGAGGGTGTCGACCGCGCCCGCATTGGTTACGCGATGCTCGGCACCACGCATTGCACGAACGCTATCGTCGAACGCAAGCGCCTCGATCGCGTTGCCGTGATTCGCATTGAGCGCCCGCAACGCGCGCTATCAAACCCATGATTGACTGGCCGTCTGAGCTGCGCGGCCATCAACGACCAGTGGTTTCTTGTGGGCGGCGGGCATGAGTTCGATGGCCGTGAAATCGCTCTCTCGATGAGGACGAGCTGCGCCGCATTGCAAGCCAGGTGAAAGGTGAATGCGATAGCGTTGCCATTACCAGTGTTTTTTCGCCGGTCGACGCGAGCCACGAACAGCGTGCCGCGGCTATCATGCGCGAGGCGCTCGGCGACGATTTCCCCATTTCCATTTCGAGCGAAATCGGCAGCGTGAGCCTGCTTGAGCGCGAAAAATGCCACCATCCTGAATGCTGCGCTTGTCAACGTTGCGAAACCACGTCGGAAAGCTTCATCGCAGCGCTCGCGGGCGAAGGCATCACCGACGCTGAAGTGTACCTGTGCCAAAACGACGGCACGCCTCATGAGCGCCGAATACGCCATGCGCTACCCGATTCTCACCATTGCGTGCGGTCCCACAAACCCATTCGCGGCGCATCGTTTTTGACGGGCTTGAAAGACGCCGTGGTCGTCGACGTGGGTGGTACCACCACCGACCTGGGCGTTTTGACGCACGGCTTCCCGCGCGAGAGCATGCTTGCCGTGGAAATCGGCGGCGTTCGCACGAACTTCCGCATGCCTGACATTATTTCGATCGGCCTTGGCGGTGGTTCGATTGTGCGCCAGCACGAAGACGGCACCGTGACCGTCGGTCCCGATTCGGTGGGTTATCGCGTGACGAAAGAGGCGTTGTGCTTCGGCGGTCGCACGCTTACCGCGACTGACATCGTGGTTGCGGCGGGCGCTGCTGAGGGCGTGGGCGACCCGGCGCTCGTGGCCGATTGGATCCGGAGCTCGTGAAGAAGGCTCGGGCCGTCATGACCGAAATGGTCGAAAACTGCGTCGACCGCATGAAGACGAGCGCGGGCGATATTGATGTCATTTCGTTGGCGGCGGCTCCATTCTGGTTCCTAGCGAACTCGAGGGCGTAGCTCGCGTGCTCAAGCCGAACAATTTCGGCGAAGCCAACGCTGTGGGCAGTGCGATTTCAGGTGTCGGGCCAAATCGAGCGCGTATTCTCGCTCGACAAGCTCGGCCGCGCCGAAACACTCGAGGTCGCGAAGGGCTTGGCTACCGAAGAGGCCATCAAGGCCGGAGCCGATCCCGATTCGATTCAGATTGTCGAAGTGGAAGACGTGCCCTTGGCCTACCTGCCCGGCAACGCGACCCGCGTGCGCGTGAATGGGTGACCTGAAGATTTAATTGTTTTCGTCGTTCTGGCGAATGACGAAAGTTGTCGGCGCTGCGCGGGTTCTGGCGGCGCATTTCGGTTTGAGGTTGCGCCGTTCTACCGAACGGCGCACGAAGCCGGCGCTGCGCTGGGCTCTGACGGCGCATTTCGTTCAAGCTGCGGCTCGCGTATCAGTACGCTGAGCCCAGCTGAGCTGGGCGCCCGCTCGGGCGCATAGGCAGGAATTGAAAATGCCACAGGCATTTTCAACGCTCGAAGTGCACTTGCCAGGCCCATGCTCGCTGGCTTTTGGTGCGAATGCGCCTTTTGAAGCAAGGCGGACGAGTTGAGTTGGGCTTTGCCCAACTCTTATTCTTTATCAAAATACTTTAGCACTACAGCGCATTGGAGTGAAAGGAACGCCCGTGAGATATTTGGGCGAACAAGAAGTTGAAGACATCGCGATGGGCGCGGCCGTTATGGCGTCGGGCGGCGGTGGCAATCCCTATGTGGGCATTCTCATCGCGAAGCAGTGCGTGGCCGACAATGGCCCTATTCCGCTGCTTACGCTCGATGAATTGCCTGATGATGCTCGCGTTGCGGTGTCTATGGGCCTTGGAGCGCCTACGGTGCTCGTCGAAAAGGTGCCCGCAGGCCCCTGAGCCGGTCTATGCGCTCGAAGCGCTTGAACGCGAAGTGGGGGCATACCTTCGATGCGCTTATTCCGTCTGAAGCGGGCGGCTGGAACTCGCTGCATCCTATGCTTCCTGCGGCGCAGCGCCACATTCCGCTGCTCGATGCCGACGGCATGGGCCGCGCGTTCCCTGAATTGCAAATGGTGACGTGGTCGATGTACGGCCAATCGGCAAGTCCCATTGGCGTGGCCGATGAGCGTGGCAATACGCTGCTTGTGCATGCGGCCACGAATAAGTGCGGCGAAGATTTGTGCCGTGGCGCCACGGTGGAAATGGGCGGCAATATTTCGCTCGCGTGCTACGGCATGACGGGCGCCGAGGCCAAGGCGCACAGCGTGGCCGGCACGTATACGCTGTGCGAAAACGTCGGCCGCATCCTGCGTTGCGCCCGCGAAGAGCGCTCCAATGACATTTCCGAGCTTCGCGAGACGCTTGGCGCGGTGGAGCTGTTCCGCGGCAAGGTCGAAGACGGGAGCGTCGCACCGTCGGTGGTTTTCGCGCGCGGCTTGGTGCATTTGGAGGGCATGGACGCCTATAGGGGCGACGTGCTCGATGTGCGTTTCCAGAACGAATTCCTTATCGCCGAGTGCAATGGGGAAGTGGTGTGCACCGCACCGATCTTATCGCCATGTTCGATAGCGAAACGCTCACTCCCATCACGGGTGAGGCTTTGAAGTACGGTTGCCGCGCGATTGTGCTGGGCATTCCTTGCGCGCCTCAGTGGCGCACGCCTGAGGGCCTGGCCACGGTTGGCCCTGCCGTCTTTGGCTACGAGGGCGTGGAGTTCGTTCCCCGTCGAAGAGCGCTGCAAGCAATAACGTGCTGCAGCTGATGCGGCACCGCGCGGTTGTGACGATTTTTCGCCGCAAATGCGTTAAGGGAAGAAGGTTCGAAAAAGACAGAAACACTTTCGATAATGATTCTCCGAAAGCGTTTCGCTGTTATACGAGACGAGCCCAATCGGGCCAATGGCCTGGCGGAGCTCGTTCTCTGTTTATAGCGAGAGTATTCGTTGCGCATGTGGGCCATGCTCGTTCTCTTGTTTGATATCGATTGCAGTTGTGAGATGGGCTCTTGTCCATGGAACGATTTTTTGGTCCGAGGTGTGACCCTGTCCATGGCAGGAAATGCGCGAAAGGGGCCTCATTGCATAGGAATTGTATTTCTATGCCAGAAATGGCGGCTATGGGGCCTGTTTTTCGCGGGGCGGGACTTCGCTATGAAATCGATGTTGCCTCCTATCAGGCACAACGTATTCCCTTACTGCGGGCCACTCGTCTTTTCTTGAATAATTGACCCTGCAGAAGGGCCCCATTGCGCCATTTTCTGTCACGACACCCTTGTTTGGACGCAATGGACGATTCGGAGGAACGCGGCGTCGTTGCGCATGCTCGTCGCCTGCCGTCTGCCTCACGTTGCGTTACGTGCTGCTCGTCGTCTGCCGTTCGCTGCCAATCTCCCGGTTCTGTCAATCGTTGCCTGCCGTTTGCCGCTTGGCGTCTGGTGCTTGCCATTCTGTTTGGCCGCTGCCGCCTGCCCTGGCCTCTCGGCTCTGTCGCTCGCCGCTTCCCCCTGGCGCTTGCTCCTTTCCGTCCGCGTAGCGCTTTCCGCCGCCTTCTGCGAGCGTTCGCTATTTCCCCTCTCGCCGTACGTCGAACCTCCGCAGCCCCTGCGGCGTTACCGTCTTTGAAACACACATTACACTTCGCTGTAACATGCGTGTCACGCTCGTGAAACGCTGCATCCATACCCTAGAAACACTACATTCGCTACCCAGCCCTTGCGGCGCGGCGCATCGCCACGCGCACGTCGCGACGAGGCCGCCACGTCTCGAATTGCCCGGGTTGGGCCAATGGGGAAATGAGGTGCAGCATGCACTATGCTGAAACGCCGCAGCAGGCGGCAGCCCGCGCACGCGCGCTTGACAGCCGCGGCCTGCGTGAAGGCGACGTGCGCATTCCCGCCGGATGCGCCATTGCCGGTATCATGGACAAGTCTGGCGCGCGCCATGACGGCCGCGACATTCTGAAAGCCATCGCGCTCATGCACGATCGCAGCAATGGCTTGGGCGGAGGCTTCGCCGCGTATGGCATCTATCCGGAATATGCCGACTTCTATGCGTTCCACGTGCTTTATGAAAGCCATGAAGCACGCATGAATACGGAAGCGTATCTCAACGAGCATTTTTCTCCGAAAAGCAGGAGCGCATTCCCACCGCCACGGTGAAGGCGATCAAGAACCCGCCCGACACCTGGCGCTACTTCCTTATGCCCCCGCACCCGTCGCACCATGAGCTTGAACTGGGTGAGTTCGACGAGCAGGAATACGTCATGCAGTGCGTGTTCTACATTAATGCCCACATCGATGGAGCGTTTGTCGCAAGCTCGGGCAAGAACATGGGCGCGTTCAAGGGCGTGGGCTACCCTGAAGAAATCGGCGAGTACTACCGTATCGACGAATACAAGGCCTGGCTGTGGACTGCGCACGGGCGTTTTTCCCACCAATACGCCTGGCTGGTGGGGCGGTGCCCACCCGTTCACGCTTTTGAACTGGTCGATTGTGCACAATGGCGAGATTTCCAGCTATGACACCAACCGTCGCTACGTCGAGCAATTCGGTTACGACTGCGCGCTGCAGACCGACACCGAAGTCATCACCTATCTGTTCGACCTGCTCGTTCGCCGCCACGGTTTCTCTCAGGAAATGGCCGCGCATATCATGGCTGCTCCTTCGTGGGATGCCATCGACCGCATGCCGCCCGAGCAAGCTGAATTCGAAACGGCGCTGCGTTGCGTGTATTCCGACGCGCTCGTGAACGGCCCGTTCTCGGTGATTTTGGGTTCGGAAGAGGGCCTGCTGGCGCTCAACGACCGCCTGAAGCTGCGCGCGTTGATGGTTGGGGAGAAAGACTCCATGGTGTATTTGGCCAGTGAGCAGGCGTCCATCGAGCTTGTGTGCCCCGATGTCGAGAATGTGCGCTCTATCGAAGGCGGCGTGCCGTTCGTGGTGCAGCTCGACGAGGTCGCGCGCGCCAAACAGAACGCCGCTGCAGAAAACGAGCCCGACATCCACCAGCAAACGCGCATCACTCGAAAGGAGGCCTAAGCCATGCTCGATTTCACGTATCCGCGCTATAAGGTCGAGCGCATCCCAACCAGTGCATTCAATGCGGCGTGTGCGCGCGTCAGTGCGCTAACGAGGTGCATATGGTCGATACCGACTTGGGCCGTGTGGTCGCCGATCACAAGAAGTGCGTGAACTGCCAGCGTTGCGTGGTCATGTGCCCCACGAACGCACTTGCCATTACGAATTGGCCCCAGGTCGGCAACGGTTCGAACAACTGGAACCTTGCCGCCATGCAAGATATCGCCAAGCAGGCGCAAACCGGCGCTGTGCTGCTTTCTTCCATGGGCAATCCCCAGCATTATCCGATTTTACTGGGATCATCTGCTGCTCAACGCGAGCCAGGTTACCAATCCTTCCATTGACCCGCTGCGCGAGCCCATGGAGACCCGTGTGTTTTGGGCAGCCGTCCCGAGGCGCTGCGCATCAATGAGCGCGAGCGCAAGGTGGTCTCGTCGATGCCGCCCCGCATCAAGCTCGACGTGCCCATTATGTTCTCGGCCATGAGCTTTGGTTCTATTTCGCTGAATGCCCAAAAGTCGCTCGCCATGGCGGCCGAAGAGCTGGGCACCTATTTCAACTGCGGCGAAGGCGGCCTGCATAAAGATTCGAGAAATATGGCAATCACGCTATCGTGCAGGTAGCGTCGGGCCGTTTCGGCGTGGATATGCACTACCTCGAAACCGCGGCGATGATCGAAATCAAGATCGGCCAAGGGGCGAAGCCCGGCATCGGCGGACACCTTCCTGGCGAGAAAATCAACGACGAAGTGTCCGCACCCGCATGATTCCGAAGGGCACCGACGCCATTAGCCCCGCGCCGCACCATGACATCTATTCCATCGAAGACTTGCGTCAGCTCATTTTCAGCCTGAAGGAAGCGACGCGCTACACCAAGCCCATCTCGGTGAAAGTGGCCGCCGTTCACAACGTGGCCGCCATCGCGAGTGGCATGGCCCGCGCGGGCGCCGACGTGATCGTCGTCGACGGCTTCCGCGGCGGCACGGGTGCAGCGCCGGCCCGTACGCGCGATAACGTGGGCATTCCCATTGAGCTTGCGCTTGCGAGCGTTGACCAGCGCCTTCGCGACGAGGGCATTCGTAGCCGCGTGAGCCTGGTGGCCGCCGGTTCCATTCGCAATTCGGCCGACATCGTGCGCGCTGTTGCCCTGGGCGCCGACGCCGTATACTGCGCAAGCTCCGCGCTTATCGCCTTGGGCTGCCACCAGTGCCAGGCGTGCGCGGGCGGCAAGTGCAATTGGGGCATCGCCACGCAGCGTGCCGACCTCACGAAGCGCCTCAATCCCGAAATCGGCGCCGAGCGCGTGGTGAATTTGGTCCGCGCGTGGAACCACGAGGTTCAGGGAGCTCATGGGCGGCATGGGCATCAACGCCATCGACAGCCTGCGTGGCAATCGACTTATGCTGCGCGCGGCGTGGGGCTGAACGAGAAAGAACTCGAGATTCTGGGCGTGAAATACGCAGGGGGAGCAGTGATCGGCATGAAGAGGATTTACGCGATTCCCGAATGGTGCGTGAATTGCCGCCGTTGTGAGGTGGCTTGCAAGGTGCAGCATTCGCCGTGGCCGGGAAACATCGTGAAGGCGTTTACGCTTGCGGGCGATGAAATCTACAACCGCGTGCGCGTCGAGGGCGACAACATCGTGAGCTTCGCGGTGAATTGCCGCCATTGCGCCAAGCCAAAGTGCGTGGAAGGCTGCATTTCGGGGCGCCATGCAACGCGACCCTGCAACTGGCGTGGTCACGAGCGACCCGTCGCGTTGCGTGGGCTGCCGCACGTGCGTGAGCATGTGCCCTTCGGCGCCATCACGGTTGTTCCGGCTCCTTCGGGCGTGAAGCCCATTGCGTTGAAGTGCGATTTAGTGCGGCGACGGCGCGGGTGCGCCAGGTGAGCCGAGCTGCGTTGCGGCCTGCCCGAATCGCGCGCTCATGTACGTGGAAAGCGAGGCGATGTAGCATGGCGCACCATACGTGTGATTACTTGATTATTGGCAATTCTGCGGCGGGCGTGACTGCGGCGGAATTCCTCCTGCAGCTGCGCCGGATAAGAGCATCGTCATGGTTTCCCATGAGCCGTATCGCTGCTACGGCCGTCCGCTCATCTCGTATTTGCTTGAAGGCAAAACCGATCGCGAGCATCTCGATTACAAATCGGCCGATTTCTACGAGAAGCGTGGCATCGAAACGCTGTTCGGCGCTGAGTTTGAAGCCGTGGCGCTCGATGCGGCGGCCCATGAAGTGAAGCTCGCGGGCGGAGAAGAGATTTCCTACGGAAATGCCTGCTCGCTACGGGCTCCGTTCCTTTCGTTCCTCCTATTGTCGGCATGGAAGGGCGCGCAAACGTGCATACGTTCATTACGCTCGACGATGCGCTGGCGGCTTGGGACGACGTTCGTGCAGCAACTGAGCGTGCGCATGCGGAAGGCCGTGAAAGCCGCGTCGTGGTGATTGGCGGCGGCCTTATTGGCATGAAGGCGGCCGAGGCGTTGAGCCACCATGTCGACCGTATCGACGTCTTCGATCGCAGCCGCGCATTCTGCCCGCCGTGCTCGATGCGGACGGTGCCGCGATTGTTTCGCGCCTTGTGGAGCCGCACGGCATTTTCTGCCATCCCAGCATGTCGGTCGACGAGATGCTCGGTGAAGGCGAGCGCGTGACGCATGTGCGCCTGACCGATGGTTCCGACGAGGCGTGCGATATGATTATCGTCGCGGTTGGCGTGCGCCCGGCGAGCAAGCTCGCCGTCGAGGTGGGCGCTGAGCAGGGTCGAGGCCTTATATGCGGGCCCGATTTGCAAAACGAGCCTGCCCGACGTGTACGCTGCGGGCGATGTGAATCCCAAGTGACCGATACGCTCGACGGCAGCGAGCGCCCCTTGGCGCTGTGGCCCAATGCCGTTCGTCAGGGCCGCATTGCCGCCATGCACATGGCGGGCGTGCCCGGCGCGCTTCCCAATGAGGGCAGCTTTGCGGTGAACGCGGTTGATTTCTTCGATATCACACTTTTAACCTCGGGAATCATCAACCCGCCAGCCGATGGAGACTTCGATGTTCGCGTAGAAGTCGAAGACGACGAGTATGTGAAATTCGTCATGCGCGACGGCAAGCTTGTGGGCTACGTGCTGCTGAATCGACCCGACAATGCGGGCATGTATACGGCGATGATTGAGCACGGAGTGCCTGTGGCATCGCTTGCCGCCGATACGTTCGATCGCGTTCCCTCAACATCGATTTTCCGCAGGGGCTGCACGCATGCATCGCGGTTACCCGTCGACGCTCAATGAGCTTGGCTGGTCCAAGGCAGAAGGCGAGGAGTAACATGGCAGAATTCGGAAACCTTCCCACGATTGAGCCTGTCGTTGAAAAGCTCGACGGCAAAACGGTGGTCACGCTCGGCACGGTACATTTCACCGAGGGCAACGCCGCAGTGCGCGCGGCTCTTGAAGACGCCGACGTGGTGGAGCTGCGTGAAACGTTCGCCCAGCGCTATCTTGATGCGGCATGCCCGTGGGCAAGCGCCTCGAGATTCATGGCGTGCCTGGCAACGACATGGCGTGTTACATGGATGGCGGTGAAATCGAGGTCTTCGGCAATGCTCAAGACCAGGTTGCCAACACCATGAACGATGGCGACATCGTAATTCACGGGCGCGTGGGCGATGCTGCGGGCTACGGCATGCGCGGCGGACGCATTTTGGTGCGCGACGGCTGCGGTTGGCGCGTCGGCATTCACATGAAGCAGTATGGCGACAAGGCGCCGGCTATCGTAATTGGCGGACACGCCGGCAGCTTTCTGGGCGAATACATGGCCGGCGGAGTGATCGTGCTCATGGGCACGGCGGGCCCGTATTTGGCAACGGGCATGCATGGAGGCGTGATTTACCTGAAGCATGTGCTCGACGAGCGCGATATTCCCGCTGGCCTGGTGCAAGAGCCGGTCGATGAGCGCGATTGCCGCGTGCTTGCGCGCCTGCTTGGCGAATATAACGAGAAATTCGCCGAAGAAATTGGCGGTCCGGTCGATGCTACGGGCGAGGGGTTCTTCCGTCTGCGTCCCGCAAACAGCCGCCCCTACGCCAGCATGTACGCGAACTCGATGTTGCGCCGTTCTAGTGAACGGCGCACGCTTGACGCTGCACGGGATTCTGGCGGTGTATTTCGTAGCCAGCTGAGCTGGCTACGCCCGCTCGGGCGCGGAAGTTTGGGATTGAATATGCCGTTTGGGCATATTCAATGGCTCGGGCGTGCCGAAGCGTCGCCTCGGCCTCGCTCGAACTACACTCACCAGAATCCCGCTCGCTGACTTTGTTCGTCCAGCGGCGGTTCGTTTTGACCATTCTATCGGCCCGCGACAACGTGGCGACCGCGTGGCCGTTTTTTGGCCGGGAGAGCCTTGCGCCTCCCGGCCCTTCTTGTATCCAAGCGGCCTCTTTGGGAAACTCGCACGTTTCGTGAAGGTGTGCTGAAATTCGCGAATTGCCCGCATTTTCAGCGAGATACTCCTTGTCCACGTGCGGAAATCGCGCACGAAGAACACCCAAGGAGTCCAAGTCTATGCCTCAGGCATCTGCGAAATCGAACACCGTCCAACCCGACAAGCTCAATGAGCCCATTTTCACGCCGCGCTTCATCGCCGGCTTTGCGGTGAACTTTATTCTGTATATGCAGTATTACGCGCTTATGGTTGCCATGGCGGGTTATTCTGCCATGCAATTCCGCGGCAGGAGCAACCGAGGGCGGCTTTACGGCGAGCGTCTTCATTTTGGGCGCGTTGTGCTCGCGCTTGTTCTTCGGCGGCGTGATTGACAAGGTTGGTCGCGGTCGCGTGCTTGTGGCGTGCATGACGGGCGAGGTTGCGTGCACGCTTCTCTATTTGGCTTTTGAGCACGTGCCGGGCCATTGGCGTGTTCATCGTGTTGCGCTTCTTGCACGGCGCGTTTTACGGTCTGTCGCAAACAACGGTCACGTCTATCGTGAGCAGCGCTGTTCCGTTTTCCCGCAAAGGCGAGGGCGTAGGTTATTACATGCTTTCGGTCACGCTCGGCGCGGCGCTTGGTCCTCTGATGGGTTCGGCGTTCTCGAACGCGGGCGACTTCGATATGCTTTTCTTCTCGTGCCTTGGCATGATCGCTGTGGGTTACGTCGCCGCGCTCGGAGTTGTTTTGCCTGGTCGCAGGCAGTGTTCGGAAGTGTCTAAGGCAACTGGGGCGACCGGGGCGGCGCATGGCGTGAATACGGCGGAAGCGCCTGTCGCTGCGGAAAAGGCCGGGGCATCCGAGCAATCTGGCGATGCCGACAAGCCCGCGAAAACGCACAAGCTCAGCCTGGCGAATTTCATCGAAGTGCGTGCGTTGCCCGTGTCGGTGGCCATCACGGTGGGCTATCTCGCGTATGGCGCCCTTATCACCTATATCAATCCGTACGCGGCCGAAGTGGGGCTTACAGGTGCCGCGAGCTTCTTCTTCGTGTCGTATTCCATTGCCATGTTCGTGACGCGTCCGTTTACGGGACGATGGTTCGATTCGGCTGGCGATAAAGGCATCATGACCTTGGGATTTGCCTGCCTGGGCGCAAGCATGCTCATCATGGGCTTCGCGCAAAACGGCGCCATGCTCCTTGTGTCGGCGGCGCTTGCTGGCGTAGGTGTTGGCTCGGTGCAGCCCAATGGCCTCGTGCTTGCCATGCGTCGCTGTCCCGACGATCGTCTCATCGCCGCGAATTCCACCTATTTCGTGTTGCTCGACGTGGCTATTGGGCTGTGCCCCTTCTTGGTTGGCTGGATTGCGCCCGCATTCGGTTATCGCGTGCTGTTCCTCGTCATGGTGCCTGTGGTGGCGGCGAGCTACGTCGTGTACATGGCGTTCCGTCGAGCTGGCCTTATTGCGGGGAAGAAGAAGTAGCGCGCTTTTTGGCGGTTGCTATCGCATGGAGCGAAGTGGGGTGCGTCTGTTAGCCGTGCGGTAGGTCGTATCGGGGCGGATGGGCGCTCTGCCAAGAGCGTACGCACGAGCCGAACAGTCCAGTGGACTGTTCGCGCGAGCTCAGTTATCGCCTCTTTGGCAGAGCGCCCATCCGCCCCTGATACTCAGGCATGAGATGCTCTTCGTCTGCATATCTCCACTTCCTTATGGATTTCTCTTGCATTGCGACTGTAAGGTCGTATAATGCCATGGTTTCTATATTTCACATGTCCGAGCGACCTAGCACCGCGAGTGGCCACCGAAAAAGGCTGCGGTGTCGGGGATGACCTCGGGCAGACGCTTAACGAATGGAGAATGACATGGCGAAAATCAGCGTCAAGTCCCTGCTCGAAGCAGGCGCTCACTTCGGTCACCAGACCCGTCGTTGGAACCCCAAGATGAAGCCGTACATCTTCGGCAGCCGCGGCGACATCTACATCATCGACCTGAAGCAGACCCCTCGTTGGTCTCGACCAGGCTTACACCTTCGTTGAGAACACTGCTGCCAAGGGCGGCACGGTTCTGTTCGTCGGCACCAAGAAGCAGGCCCAGGAAGCCATCGCCACTCAGGCTGACCGCTGCGGCATGCCCATCAACGCTCGCTGGCTCGGCGGCATGCTCACCAACTTCGCCACCATCCGCTACCCGCGTGAAGCGCATGGAGGAGCTGGAGGCCATGGACGCCGACGGCCGCATGGAAGTTCTGCCCAAGAAGGAGCAGATCCTGCTGCAGAAGGAGCTCGCTAAGCTCCAGACCAACCTCAACGGCATTCGCAACATGAAGCAGCTCCCCGATGCGATCTTCGTGGTCGATACCAACCGCGAGCAGATCGCCATCCACGAAGCCAAGCGTCTTGGCATTCCCGTGGTGGGCACCTCGACACCAACTGCGACCCCTGACGACGTCGAGTTCGGCATTCCGCCAACGACGACGCCATCCGTTCGGTCAACCTGCTCTGCACCTTCGTTGCCGACGCTGTGATCGCCGCTACGGGTGCTCCCGTCATCGAAGAGCAGATGGCCGCCGAGGCCGAGGCTGCTGAAGCCGCCGCCGAAGTTGCTGCTGAGTAATTAATTTACGCATACGTCGAAAGTCCAGTGCTTTCTACCAATACGTAGAGGTCGGGCCCTGTTTCTGAAGAGCGAAGCGGGGCCCGTTTTCCAAGAGAGAACTTGAGAAAGGAACCGCAAAGATGGCAAACATCACCGCTTCCCTGGTCAAGGAGCTCCGCGAGATGACCGGCGCAGGCATGATGGAGTGCAAGAAGGCCCTCGCCGAGGCCGACGGCGACATGGACGGCGCCGTTGACGTTCTGCGTACCCGTGGCCTTGCCGCTGTCGCCAAGAAGGCCGGCCGCGCTACCAACGAGGGCACGGTCATGGCCATCGTCTCCGACGACGCCACGACGGGCGCTCTCGTCGAGCTCAACTGCGAGACCGACTTCGTGGGCATGAACGACAAGTTCAAGGCTTACGCTGAGAAAAAATCGCTCGCGCCGCTGTTGCCAACAAGCCTGCCGATCTCGACGCCCTGAAGGCTTCCGAGATTGACGGCGAGACCGTCGAGGCCGTTGTTGCCGACTGCATCCATGTGATGGGCGAGAACACCCAGCTCGCTCGCTTCGCCACGCTCGAGGCCGACGCTGTGTGCTCCTACATCCACATGGGCGGCAAGATTGGCGTTCTGGTTTCCCTTCGCCACCGAGGGCGTTGACACCACCGCTGCTGAGTTTGCTCAGTGCGGCCGCGACGTTGCCATGCAGGTCGCCGCTGTCGACCCCATCGCGACCTCTCGCGAAGATGTCGATCCTGCTGTTGTTGAGCATGAGATGGCATCTACAAGGCTCAGGCTGCCGAATCTGGCAAGCCCGAGGCTATCCAGGAAAAAGATGGCTACCGGCCGTCTGCAGAAGTTCTACAAGGAGCAGTGCCTTGTTGAGCAGGCGTTCGTGAAGAACCCTGACCAGACTGTTGCCGAGTACGTCGACTCCGTTGCCAAGCAGCTCGGTGGCTCCATCAAGGTCACCGGTTTCAAGCGCTTCGCGCTTGGCGAGGCTGCCGAATAAATCGACGCTTTACAATGCCGGCCTTCGGGCCGGCTTTTTGCGCAGATTATGGCCACGTGCGAGACCTGAAGGACAAGGTGCCCGTGAGGGTTTTCGCGCGGCGTCGACTGCGACAAACCCCTGCTGCGTGTGCAGTGGGGGTTTTCTTGTTTCGGCCTTCGTCTCTTTAATGCTGCTTCTGTTCGTGCGACAATAATAGCTTGCATATACGCCGCCGATGCGTCGGGGGCGCAAACGATTGCGGAGGTAATCTTATGGCAAAAGAGAAAATCGTCGTCGAAGGCGGAACGCCGCTTGCGGGCGAGGTACATATTTCGGGCGCGAAGAAATTCGGCCCTCGCTTATCGCGGCTGCTCTTTTAGGCCAGGGCGAGAGCGCCATTCATAACGTGCCTCTTATTTCCGACATTGTGGTTATGTCGAAGGTCATCGAGACCCTTGGCGGCACCGTTCGCCGCGATGGCCACACGCTGCATGTTGACACTGCTGGCGTTGATACGTGGGAAACGCCGTATGAGCTCGTGTCGAAGATGCGCGCATCCATTTCGGTTCTTGGCCCCTTGGTGGCTCGTTTCGGCAAGGCTCGCGTTGCCATGCCGGGCGGTTGCAACTTGGGCGCTCGTAAAATCGATATGCATATGGTAGGCATGGAGGCGCTCGGCGTTCATTTCCATACCGATCACGGCTATATCGAAGCAAGCACGCCCAATGGGTTGCACGGCGCGTACGTCGCGCTCGATTTCCCCAGTGTGGGCGCCACGGAAAATACCATGATGTGCGCCGTGACGGCGAAGGGCCAAACCGTTATCGAAAACGCTGCTCTCGTGAGCCCGAAATCGAAGACCTTGCGAACATGCTCAATTCCATGGGCGCTCGCATTTCGGGCGCTGGCACGGCCGAGATCATCATCGACGGCGTGGAGCTTTCCAGCTTGCATCCGTGCGAGCATTCCACGGTTGAGACCGCATTGAAGCGGGCACCTTCCTCGTGGGCGGTGCGCTTACGGGCGGCCCCGTTACCGTTCGTGGCATCGATCCGAGCTTCTTGCGCATGGCATTGATGAAGCTGTCCGCCATGGGCTGCTCGGTCGATGTGGGCGATGACTCCATCACGGTTTCGCGCAAAGGTCCTCTTCTGCCTACCGATATTCAAACGCTGCCGCATCCTGGGTTTCCCACCGATTTGCAGGCGCAGTTCATGCTGCTCGCCTCTGTCGCAAACGGCAATTCCGTGATTACCGAGAATGTTTTCGAAAACCGCTTCATGTTCGCCGCTGAAATTGGCCGCATGGGCGCCGAGATCACCATTGAGGGATCATCACGCGGTTGTCGAAGCGTGCCTAGCTTGCAGGGCGCAAGCGTGAAGGCGACCGATTTGCGTTGCGGTGCTGCCTTGGTGCTTGCCGGCATTTTTGCTGAAGGCGAAACGCAGGTGCACAACATTTATCACATCGATCGCGGCTACGAAGACTACGTGGGCAAGCTCACGGGCCTGGGCGCGAACGTTCGTCGCGTTCCTGACGAAGACGATATCGACTGGTAGCGCAGGTGTTGCATGTCGCGTAAACCATCGAGTTACAACTACAAGCGACTGTCGAGCCGCGTGCGCGAATCGACGCATCGAGACGCACGTGTCGGCGCCCCGCCCTTCAGTGTGGGCATCGCAAGGGCGCGAATCAGCGCTATGTCGCTCAGCGGGTGCGCGGCGAAATCCATCGTGCTGCCGAACACCACGACGCGCGAGGACCGCTTTTGCCTACGAGGCGCGCATGAACCGACGCTCGTATGTCGAGCGAAATGTTGCTGCGGGCCGAAGGCGCAAGATCGCGCTCGTGGCTGCGCTTGCGGTGCTTATCGTGATCGTCGCGTGCGTCGTCGCGTCGTTTGTTCGCGAACGGCATCAACTCGCGCCTCGTGCGACGATTCTTTCGCTGAAATCGGCCCTCGTTGCCGATTCGGGTGAGGGAAAAGCGACCATTCGCTGCTCTGCGCCGATTTTGATGATGGAGAAGATGGCGCATCGCCCGATTCGATTGTCGTTATGCGCACCGACCCTGAAGCGAATACCGCCTATGCGATTTCGCTTCCCTCGAACACTCGCGTGTCAACCGATGGTTCTTCGCGCACTTCGCTCGGCGAAATTCGCGCTTCCGAGGGCAGCGCGGGCCTGGTTAGCGCGGTGAACAGCCTCTTGGGCATCAAAGCTGTCCCATTATGCAACGATTGATGCGCAGAATTTCGCTCAGCTCGTTGACGAACTTGGCGGCATTGATGTCAATCTTCCCGAAGATATCGTCGATGCCCAGGCGGGCGATATGAGGCTTTCTGCAGGCGAGCAGACTCTCGGCGGCGAGCAAGCGGTTTTCGCATGCCGAGCAGATGATTACGCCGTGAACGCTGAAGAGACGCGTGGCAAGGTACAGGCGCTCGTGGCAGTGGCCCTTATGCAGAAGGCGACCTCGGTAGAGGGTGGGTTTGGCTATATGCGCATGGACGGACTTGCGAACCTCGTGCAAACCGACATGGACGTAAAGGCAATCGGAGCATTCCTCGAGGGCATTCGCTCCATTTCGGCCGAGAATATGCAGGTTGCTGCTTTGCCTACGTATTCTGCGCAGTCGAGCGGTAAAACGTATCAAGTTCCTGCCGACGATGCGATTACGGAAATGATGAATCGCATTCGTGCTGGCGAGACGCCGCAGGCCAATGCTGCCGACGTGTTGGGCTCTATCGATGCGGGCAGCTATACGGTTTCGGTTTACAACGGTGGCGACGTTGGGCGCGGCTTCCGAGGCGGCCGACATGTTGCGCCAGGTAGGTTTCAACGTGACCGATACGGGCAATACTTCCATGCAGGTGTACGACGAAACACTCGTCGTGTACGGAGACGCCGATAAGGAAAACGCCGCTAATGCCGTGGTGGCCGCCCTTGGCATTGGCCTCACGCTGCAAGATACCGTGCATTATTCGTTCGACACGAATGTGTATGTGGTCATCGGCAGGACTGGCGCACGGTGCTCGCCGCGCGCAACGAAACGGTCGATGAGGACGGCAACATCGTGCCTCTTTTCGCAAAAGGACGCATCGGCAACCTCGAGCGACGAATCGAATTCAAGCGCGTCGAGCGATTCTGACGTCGATGCGGAAGGTTCGTTCGCTGCTGCCGCGAATAGCGCGGCGTAGTCGATAGACGAAACGCAAGCACGCCCCCGCCTTCGTGCGGGGCGAGTTTTTAGAAGGAGAGCCTCTATGACGCTCAACGACATTTACCACGCAATTGACCCCGTGGCGCTTTCTTTGGGGCCGCTGCAAATTCGTTGGTACGGACTGGCCTATGTTGCCGGCTTCATTTGCGCCTTTCTCGTTATTGCCAAACTCTCCCAGCGTTGGAAGATTCGCATTGACGACGACGCCTTTTTCACGGTGGTCTTCTGCGTGATTTTCGGCGTGATTCTTGGTGGTCGTTTGGGCTATGTACTCGTATATGGCGACGGATACTACCTTCAGCACCCCGGAGAAAATTCTTGCGTTCAACGAGGGCGGCATGAGTTTCCACGGGGGGCTTGTGGGCGTGATCATTGGCGGCGTTATCGCGGCGAAAATCACGAAGATCCCGTTCCTCACGTTGGCCGATATGGGCGTTGTCGGCGTGCCCATCGGCCTGTTCTTCGGCCGTTGCGCGAACTTCGTGAACGGCGAGCTGTGGGGCGCTCCACCGATATGCCATGGGGCGTGGTGTTTGGGGCGCTGCGGGCACGATGCCGCGCCATCCCTCGCAGTTGTACGAAGCACTGCTTGAGGGCGTAGTGCTCTTTATTATCCTGTTCGCGCTCGCGTAAAACTCCGGCGCGTCCGCGTGGAACCTTCTTCGGAACGTTTTTGCTGCTCTATGGCTTGTTCCGCTTCACGATCGAGTTCATTCGCCAGCCCGATGCCCAAATTGGCTATCTTTTGGGAACCCATTGGTTCACTATGGGGCAAGCGCTTTCCATTCCGCTTATGGTTGCGGGCGCTGTTTTCCTTATATATGCGTGGAAAACGAAGAAACCCCAGATGGGCCTTCCTGATTCTGAGATAAGCCAGTCTTAGGACGTTTCCTGTTTTCGGCTACGACAAGGCGTCTAAAAACAGCGGTGCGAAACCAGGTTGGCAACGGTTTGCTCCAGCCATGCCCCAAGGATGCATAATGGAGGTGTTGAAGCTGCCTTTGCGGTAGCGCGAGGCGGAATCCGTTTACGGGGCGGGGGAGTCATGGACATCAAACTGTACAAATGCGCTCACTGCGGAAACATCGCGATTAAGGTCGTCGATTCCGGCGTGCCCCTGGTGTGCTGCGGCGAGCCGATGGAAGAGCTCGTTGCAGGCGCTGTCGACGGCGCATTCGAGAAGCACGTGCCTGCCGTCGCGATCGATGGATCGACCGTCAAGGTGCAGGTGGGCGAAGTCGAGCACCCGATGATGGATGCCCATTACATTCAGCTCATTGTGCTCGTGACCGAAAAAAGGGTACCAGGTTGCGCCTCTCACGCCGGCCGATAAGCCCGTGGCAACGTTTGCGCTTGCCGAAGGGGATGCGCCTGTCAAGGTCTACGAGCATTGCAACCTCCATGGCCTTTGGGTGAAAGAGCTTTAGCGGGTCGAGCGTCTATGGCGCCACGGGAAGAAAAGCGAATGAAAAGAGGTTTCGTCGCAAGGCCCTTGACGTCTTACGATACAATGGCGCAGACAAGAACATCCGATGTGAGGAGCTTACTATGGCTATCGATAAAGACCAAGTCAGCCGCGTGCTCGACCTTATTCGCCCGGCGCTTCAGGCCGACGGCGGCGACGTTCAGCTGGTCGACGTTGACGAAGAGGGCGTTGTCACCGTTCAGCTGCATGGCGCATGCAACGGTTGCCCCATGTCCCAGATGACGCTCGCCAATGGCGTCGAGCGCATCCTGAAAGAGCACATCCCGGGCATCACCAAGGTCGTGTCTGCCTAGTTTGGTTTCGCCGTTCTGTCGAACGGCGAAAGTCGCCGACGCAAACGGCCCCTGACGGCCGGCTTGACTTTAATCGTCGCTCGCGTACCGAAGTACGCGTCGCTCCTCTTTCAAGCCAATCCGACTCGCCAGGGCCGTTCTCGCTGACATTTATTGGGAATGTGCCGCTTTGTAAGAAGATAAGGTCACCGTATGGTGGCCTTCCGCTGTTTTTAGGGGCTTGTGGGCATCTGCGCGGGCGGCATCTGGGAAAATGGCTGCAGAAGACGTGGTGGCGTGCCGCCGGCTTGAAGAAGGGGGCCGAAATGGCGTTGCATTGTTGGGAAACGCGCGGTTGCGACGAGGAAATGGCAAGCCGCTGCCCGCATAATATCCCAGGCGAGCGTTGTCCGGGCGACTGCAAGTTCGCGGTGTGCGATCGTCCCACCCATGAAACCGCGTGGGGGCTCGATATGCTCGAAAATCCCGATGTCGACCGCGAAGTCGTGGTGAAGGAATTCTGTCTGACGTGCAAGTTCTTCATCGCGCATGGTCCAAAGGTCGGCTCTTCCGAATCAATCAAGGCGCGCGAGATCGTCGATGCGCGCCCCCTATGCCGTGAAGCGAGGTTAGCGTATGCCAAAGGTGGCAATTATCGGCGGTGGCGCGGCGGGCATGGCGCGCTATCGCGGCGGCTCGAGAAGGGGCTGAAGCCCATGTGTATGAACGAGCCGATCGCGTTGGCAAGAAGCTGCTCGTGACAGGCAACGGCCGTTTGCAACATGAGCAACACTGACATCATGAGCTCCGATTACAACGATCCCGAATTCGTGCAGGAAGCAATGAATGCGTTGCCGCCCGAATCGGTTATGGCTTTCTTCGAAGATTTGGGCGTGCTCGCGTTCGAGGAAGACGAAGGCCGCATTTACCCTTACAGCAACAAGGCCGCGACGGTTCTTGATATGCTGCGTTTGGGCATGAAGGAAGCTGGCGTTGTCGAGCATTGCGATCGCGAGGTTCGCGCGGTAGCGCCTCTTTCGCGCGGCGGTTGGGCGGTTGCTTTTTGCTGACGATGCCGTTGAGGGCTTTGATGCGGTTGTGTGCGCTGTGGGCGGCAATCCCCGCGCGCGCTTCTGCCGAGCGATATTGCGTTCCACGCATGCACGCCTGTGCTTGCGGCACTGAAGACCGACACGACGAACATTAAAGGCGCTTTCCGGTATTCGCGTTCGTGCGCGCGTGTATCTCGATGAAGAGCCCGAAGATTTGCGCGACGCCTGGCTCGATGTGGTCGACCCTGAATTTGAGGCGAGCTATTCGGGCCCCGAAGAGCGCGGCGAAGTGCTGTTCCGCGATTGGGGCATCTCCGGCATTGCCGTGTTCGATATGTCTCGTTATGTCGAGCCCGGTCAAATGGTATTTCTCGACCTTCTGCCCGATATGGAGCCGCAAGACAAGGTCGATTTCATTTGGGAGCAGTCCATGGCGCATCCGAGCCGTACCGCTGCTGAAGTGATGAGCGGCCTTTTGCCCTCTCGCGTGGCGCGTGCCGTGGTGGTTGCGGGCGGTTTGAACCCCGACGAGCCTATTATCGCCGAGCAGGAGGCTGTGGTTTTGGCCATGGTTTCTGGAGTCGTTCGGGCTTTCCGTGCGCGGCATCGCCGACCCGAAGCAGGCGCAGGTCACGCGTGGCGGTTTCGCGACGGAATGCTTCGACGCGCATACCTTTCAATGTCGCGAGCACGCCGGCCTTTTCGCGTGCGGCGAGGCGCTTGACGTTGATGGTCGCTGTGGCGGCTACAACCTGCATTGGGCTTGGACGAGTGGCCTGCTTGCGGGCGCTTCCGCGGCCCATGTCGAAGATGCCCCCGAGGGTTCTTTCGAGGGGCTTTCGCTGAGCTTGGTCGAAGGTTTGGCGCAACGCGCTCGTCGCTCAACGCTTTCGGGCCATGAAGGCGGTCGCGACCAGCGTTCGGGCGGCCAGCGCTCGGGCGGCAAAGGCGGCTTTCGTGTTGCCGGCAAACGCGGCGACGGCGCGCGGCGGCGAAAGGGGCGCGATGGGGCGTCCCGCGGCCAGGCGAGCGGTCGAGGGCGCCGATGCGCGCGGCCAGCGTGGCAAAGGCCAGAACAGTGGCCAGCGCGGCAAGGGTGGCCAGCGAAGCAATGCTGGCGCCACTCGTTCCAATGGCGGCAACAATGGCGGGAAAGGGCCCAACGGGCGCCCGAAGCTGAATCTAGGAAGGTAATCGATGCTCGAAGCAAGCAATGTACCTGCCGCTCGATGCGGCGCTTCCAAGCTGTGCCGGCATGGCTCAGGCGGAGCTTGCCCATGCGTTGGGCATTCGCTATGCAGATATCACTTCGTGGAAGTTCTCGAAACTTTCGGTTGATGCGCGTCGGAAAAACGACGTCCATTTCACGGCGTCGTTTGTTTTTTGAAGTGGCCGACCAGGAATCGAAGAAGCCTTGGCAGGCAAGCGAACAAAAACGAAAATCCGGGTCAAGCGCCATGTCCCCTATGAGGGCTATCGCGTTAGCGAATGACTTGGGGTGACGGCCGTCCCATCGTGGTGGGCATGGGCCCCGCAGGCTTGTTCGCGGCATGGGCTCTTGCGAAGTCGGGCGCGGCGCCCCATCGCTCGAGCGCGGTGAAGACGTCGATGCGCGCATGACTTCCGTCAATTCCTTCAAAGAAGGCGGCGCTTTGAACCCTGAATCGAACGTGCAGTTCGGCGAGGGTGGCGCGGGTACGTTTTCCGATGGCAAGCTCACCACGAACATCAAGAATCCCGTTGCCGCGACGTGCTGCATATTTTCGCGCAGGCGGGCGCCCCTGAAGAGATTCTTTGGGAAGGCAAGCCGCACATTGGTACCGACAAAGCTCATGAATGTCGTGAAAACCATGCGCGAGCAAATTATCGCGTGGGGCGGCGAGGTGCGTTTCGGCGCTCGTTTTGAAGGCATGGAATTCGAAGGCGGCGCATTGTGGCGGTGCGGGGCTCCCAGCGCCAAGAAGACGGAACGCGTGAGAAATTCGTTCTGCCGGCAAAGCGATGTGGTTCTCGCGTGCGGCCATTCGGCGCGCGACGTGTTCGACCGCGTACGCAATGCAGGTTTGCTCATGGAACGCAAGCCGTTTGCGGTGGGCGTGCGAATCGAGCATCCCCAGAAGCTCATTGATAAGGCGCAATACGGCAATGCGGCGGGCCATCCGGCGATTGGCGCGGCCGACTACAAAATGAGCGGTGCATTTGCGCAACGACCGCAGCGTGTACACGTTCTGCATGTGCCCGGGCGGCGAGGTAATGTGCTCGGCGTCTGAGCTGGGTGGCGTTGTGGTGAACGGCGCGAGCCGCCATGCTTTCGCAACGGGCGCAACGCGAAATGCGGCATTGCTCGTGAACGTCGAAGACCGCGACTTGCGTGGCGATGACGTGTTGGCAGGAATGTGAAGCTTCAGCGTCGCATGGAAACGGCAGCATATCCGGCGGCCCGGCGAAAGCTACAAAGGCGCCGGCTCAGCGCGTGGGCGATTTCATGGCTTCGGCAGGGAAGTTCAACCGCAGCCAGAGCGAGCATCGCTCGAGGCTCGAGGTCGAACCTACGTATGCTCGAGGTGTTGAGTGGGTCGATTTGAATCAGGTGCTGCCGCCCTTCGTGGCGCGCTCGCTGCATGCGGCGATTCCCTTGTTCAATGGGCGTATTCGTGGCTTCAGCGATCCGAATGCCGTGCTTACGGGGCGTTGAAACGCGCAGTTCGAGCCCCGTTCGCATCGTGCGCGACAAGGCAACGTGCCAGGCGCTGTTCTCGCAAACGACCGATTGCGGCGAAGATCGCCGACGAGTCGGCTGGAGTTGCGGCGGCTTCTCGCACGGCGGAAGGCGAGCCCATCGCGGGCGGCTTTTACCCGTGCGGCGAGGGCGCGGGCTATGCAGGGGGCATTATGTCCGCCGCGGTCGATGGCCTTCGCGTGGCGGAAGCGATTGTCGCTTCGTACGAATAAAAAACGAAACGGACGGCTCGCAAAGGCCGTCCGTTCTCTTACGCCAAATCGTTCGCATCTCCCGCCCGCCCTGAAGGCCTTTCGGGGGCACGCTCGGCTACCGCTCGCGATGCTCGCTATGCGCCTCGCTGGCGGTGTTTCCATATTGAAATGAAGATCATATTTGAACACCGGCGCCCCAAAAAAGGCCTCTCAGGGCGGGCGGGGAGACGGCGAAAATGCGCTTCCTATTCTCGGGAATTGTGCTGGGCGAATAGGTTTTGCTAGAGCGTCCAGCTCCGAGGGGCATGCGCCAGGGCGTCTGCGTTCACGCTCGTTCTTATTTTAAAAAGTGAAACGCAGCCAGCGAGGCGCATAGCGAGCGCAGCGAGCGGTAGCCGAGCGTGCCTAGGCGCATGCCCTCGGGCTGGACGCTCGGCTGGCCGTTTTACGCCATTTCGCGAAGCAGGTTCACCATTTCGATGGCGCCCTGGGCGCACTCGGCGCCCTTGTTGCCGGCCTTGGTGCCCGCACGCTCAATCGCCTGCTCGATGGTGTCGGTGGTGAGCACGCCGAACATCACGGGAATGTCAGCGCCAAGGGCGACGTTCGCCACGCCCTTGAAACCTCGGGCATACGAAGTCGTAGTGGCTCGTGGCTCCGCGAATCCCACAGCGCCCAGGGCGATGACGGCGTCGTATTTGCCGCTTTCCGCCATGCGCTTTGCTGCTAGCGGAATCTCAGCGCCTGGCACCCATGCCAAGGCGATGTCCTCATCGGCAACGCCATGGCGCAGAGTGCATCCTGCGCTCCCGAGACGAGCTTCGAGACGATGAATTCGTTGAAGCGGGCGGCGACGATGCCGATTTTGATGTCTTCCGATACGACTTTTTCCTTCGTAGAGTTTCATGATGCGGTGCCTTTCTTTGCGGTTGCTTGCTTGTGGGTTCTTCGGCAATTACACAGTGAGCATGTGGCCCATGCGGTCGCGTTTCGTCTCCAAATAACGTTTGTCACTCCGTGGGGGCGATTTCGATGGGTACGCGCTCGGCGATGGTGAGGCCGTAGCCCGAAAGCTGGTAGAGCTTTGTCGGGGATTGGTGAGCAGTCGCATGCTCTTTCACGCCGAGGTCGCGCAAGATTTGGGCGCCGATGTAGTACTCGCGCGCATCGGCGGGGAATCCAAGCGCGAGATTCGCGTCGAGCGTGTCCATGCCCTGGTCCTGCAGCTCGTAGGCGCGCAGCTTGTTCAGAAGGCCAATGCCGCGGCCTTCCTGGCGCATGTACAAAACAATGCCACGTCCCTCTTGTTCGATCGACGCATGCTCGCGGCGAGCTGCTCGCCGCAGTCGCAGCGCAGTGAGCCGAATGCATCGCCCGTGAGGCATTCCGAATGCACGCGCACGAGCACGTTTTCCCCGTCGCCGATATCGCCCTTCACAAGCGCCACATGGTGTTCGCCGTTGAGCGTGTTGCGGAAGCCGTGTGCGACGAACGTGCCGTATGCGGTCGGCATTTTGGCCGCCGCGACGGGCTCGACCAGGTGGTCGTGCGTTTTGCGGTATTCTTGCAGGTCTTTGATCGTGATGAACGCCAAGCCCCATTCTTTGGCTTTTTCAGCGAGTTCGCTTGCGCGCATCATGGTGCCGTCGTCGCGCATGATTTCGCAGCACAGGCCGCACTGCTCAAGGCCGGCGAGGCGGCACAGATCGACGGTCGCTTCGGTGTGTCCATTGCGCTCGAGCACACCGCCCGCTTTGGCGAGCAGGGGGAACATGTGCCCCGGACGGCGGAAATCTTGCGGCTGGGCGTCGGGGTCGACGCACTTCATGGCCGTAATCGATCGCTCGGCGGCGGAAATGCCCGTGGTCGTGTCGACGTGGTCGATTGATACGGTGAAGGCCGTTTCGTGGTTGTCGGTATTGCGGGCGACCATCTGCGGCAGGGAGCTTGGCGACTCGTCGTTCATGGGCATGCAAAATGAGGCCTTTGGCGTGGGTTGCCATAAGTTGATGTTCTCGTGGTGGCGAATGCGCCGCGCAAATGAGTCGCCTTCGTTTTCGCTCGGGGTCGTCGGTGCACATGATGAGGCGGCCGGCGCGCAGCTCATCGACGCGTGTTCGATGGTGGAGGTATTCGATGGGAGGTTTCCTTTCGGTATGCCGAAGCGGTGTGGCAGGTTTAGAAGAAGCCGTTGCCTGGGAATTCGGTGGTGAGCGTCGATTGCGCTTTGCTCGCGCAATCGGACGCGTGCGGTTTAGTGACGGGGCTTGCGCGGTCGAGGAAAGAAGCCTTTCGACGTATTTGCCGATGATGTCGCATTCCAAATTCACGATGTCTCCGCCCGTTTGCGTCCAAGCGCGGTTACGTCGGCGGTGTGGGGAATCATCGAAATCGAAGCCGTTTTCGGAAACGCGCGCCACGGTGAGGCTGACGCCGTCAATGGCGATGGAGCCTTTTTCAACGACGTAGCGGGTGATGGCTGGGCGCCTCGACGTCGTACCACGGCAACGTCGTCGCGCCGCGTGGAGGTGATGCGTCCCGTGCCGTCGATGTGCCCCGACACGATGTGTCCGCCGAAGCGGCCATTGGCCGGCATGGCGCGCTCGAGGTTCACGGCGCTGCCAGCGCTCAGCGCTCCAGTGACGATCGCCCGCAGCGTTTCGTGCATAACGTCGGCGCAAAAGCCCGCATCGTCTGCGCGTTGCGGTGAGGCATACGCCATTGGTGGCGATGCTCGTCCAATGCGCACGCTGTTTCTGCATAATCGCCAGGGCGCTTCGATGGAGAGCACCGAGCTTGCCGCGCCGCGTTTGATGGAACGCACGCGGCCCACGGTTTCGACTAGTCCTGTGAACATGCGTCCTCCTTCGGCGCGGCGTTTTCGGCGGCTACGATGTCACCTTCGATGAGCACGTCATCGCCAAGCCTCTCGACGGTGGTTGCGGAAAGCGTCCATGCTTGATAAGGCGTATTGACTCCCGTGCCGCCAAGCGGGAAGGCGCGCTGACGCCTGCGAAAATTTTTCGGCGCAATAAACGCCTGCACGTGGTTTACAATGCCGGCCTCGAGGGCGCATGCGGCGAGCGTGGCGCCGCCTTCGATGAGTACGCTGTCGATGCCGCGTTTTTCCAAGGGCGGCCATAAATGCTGCCGCAAATCGATGCGCGTCTCGGGAACGCGCACGATTTCGCAGCCTGTCTCCTCGCCGAGCTTTGAGGCGCGTTCGCCTGATGCGTTGGGAGCGCACGCGATAATCGTCGGCACGTTGCGGGCAGATTGGGCGATTGCGGAAGTTATGGGGGTGCAGGTGCGAGTCGCATATAACGCGTAAGGGGGTTTCGTCCGCCTTCGATTCGACAGGTGAGTTGCGGGTCATCGGCGGCACGGTGCCGATGCCGACCATGACTGGCGGCGTGCCTCAGGCGTTCGGCATGCGCGTTCTCGTGCAGCAAGGGCCGGTAATCCAGCGCGATGCGCCGGTTTTCGTGGCGATTTTGCCATCGAGCGTCATGGCGTACTTCAACGTGACGTAAGGCGTGCGATGCGTGATGAAGCGGAAGAAGATGGGGTTAATGGCATCGCATTCGCTTGCGCGACGCGTCGACTGTGATGCCAGCTGCGCGAAGTTGTTCGCAGCCTCGTCCTGCGACAAGCGGATTGGGGTCGGCCGACCACGACGACGCGTGCGATGCCCGATTGATGACGGCTTCGGTACACGGGGGCTGCTTGCCGGTGTGGCAGCATGGTTCGAGGGTTACGTAGAGGGTCGCGCCTTCGGGCGAGAGATATTTCGAGCTCGGCAGTTGGCAAGAGCGGCGCTCCGCATGAAGATCGCCGCAGCGTGCGTGCCAGCCTTCCGCGATAATTTCGCCATCGCGCACGAGCACGGCTCCTACGAGCGGATTGGGATTCGTGAATCCCGTGCCGCGGCGCGCGAGCTCAATAGCTCGGCGCATATATTCGATATCGGCTTCGCTGTGTCACGGTTGCCTCTGCTTATGCCTCGTATCAGGGCGTTTGCAAGAAGGAAGGACGTTGCGGCTTGCGATTTCCGCCATGCGAGCTCTGATGCGCAGGATGTCGAAATCGGTGGCCGATCAACTTGCGTGGGTTTGGAGCGGATGGGCGATGGACGCGCGGCGTCGCTCCGGCTCGCGAGTCCAAACTCCCGAAATCCCGCCAAAAAAGCCCCTGAAACGCGAACGTTTCAGGGCTTGCAAGCACTCGGTGCGCGGCATGCTGCCGCGTGGTGCAATCTTCTTTCATCCAGACTGTACTGTCGGCTTCGGAGTTTCACCGAATCAACCTTGCGGTTCGTGGGCTGTAACCACCGGTGGGGAATTTCACCCCGCCCTGAAGATTGGTATTTCGTTGGCAGGCACTATACCGCTGCGCTTTTGCGGTGTCAATAAGGAATCCGAAAAAGTTTGCGAGAGGTGTTAAGTGCTCGTAGCGTTTAACAGGTGCAGCATCTGGCGGTGCGTTTTCGGCGAACTTCGGGCGCGCCTGCGCCAATGCCGCTACAATGATTTGCGAATGTTGAACGGTTGGTTGCGCGCTTGAAGACGCGCCCTTAGAAGAAGTGGACACACCCTCGATAAGGAGGTTCGTATGCCCGAACAGAAATGGATGCCGAGCCAGGCGCTTCTCGATACGCTTTGTGAAATCGTTGGTACCGAAAATGAGCGTCGGTGAGCCTATGGCCGCGCATGTAACGTTTCGCATTGGCGGCCCCGCGGCGGTCATGGTGTCGCCTCGGTCGCTCGAACAGGTTGCCGAGGTGGTTCGCGCATGCGGTGCTGCCGAAGCCCCGATGCGCGTCATTGGCTTGGGAAGCGATTTGCTTATTGCCGATGGGGGCCTCGCATGCGTCGTAATGCGTTTGGCGGAAAATTTGAATGCGGTTCGCGTTGAAGGCAATTGCGTGATCGCGCAGGCGGGCGCCACTAATTTGTCAGGTTGCCGAAGCTGCGTGCGCGGCGGGCCTTGCGGGCTACGAATTTGCCGAGGGCATTCCGGGAACCATTGGCGGTGCCGCTATCATGAACGCTGGCGCCTATGTGGGCGATTTTTCTACGGCGGCTGTGTCGCTGAAATGCGTCTCGCCTGAAGGCGAAATTGTTGAAGTAACGCGTGAACAGGCACAATGGGCTATCGCTATTCTATGATGGCCGATGCGGGCTATGTGGTGGTTGAGGTCACGCTCGAGCTTACGTCCGATGCGCAAGCCGAAATTCAGGCGCGCATGGATGATTTCCACACGCGTCGCGTAGAAAAGCAGCCGCTTGAAATGCCGAGCGCCGGCTCGACCTTCAAGCGCCCCGAGGGTTATTTCGCAGGCAAGCTCATTCAAGATGCCGGCTTGCGTGGCTATAAGGTCGGCGGCGCACAGGTGTCAGAAAAGCATACAGGGTTTGTGGTTAATGCCGGGGTGCCACCGCTGCCGACGTGCGCCAGCTCATTGCTGATGTGCAAGCGCGCGTGAAAGAAGAATTCGGGGTTGAACTTGAGCCCGAAGTGAAGATGTGGGGTTTCTAATGCATTGAGACCTCTTATACGAAGGGCGCCGTTCGTTTGCTGCGAGCGGTGCCCTTCTTTCTTTATGGCTTGTTTAGGCCTGGCGGCCTTTCCTACGTGATTCGATTGTATTCACGATGCAAACAGCGATGCATCCGCATGCGATTCGAGCAGTGCGCCCAGCACTACGTCGGTGGGGTTGTGCACGGCCAGATACAGGCGCGAGAACGCGATTGCCGCAGCTGTCGCCATGGCGATGGGCTTCAGCCAACGATGCAGCGAGCGGCGCCAGGCATATCACGGTTGCGGCCGCGAACGAGGTCGACGAATGGCCCGATGGGCACGAGAAGCTGTCAGGTAGCGATATGAGCGATGTTGTGAGCACGGGTTCGACCAGAAAGGCCTCGGGCGCTCGATGACGTTTTTCAGTCCTATGTCGCCAATGACGAACGCGAGCGCGATTGCCACGAAAATGGCGATGCCGAACGTTCGGTGCTTGTTGAGGGCGTCATGATTGCGCCGACGACGCCCATAGCGCGCCAAATTCGCCGAGCGTGGTAAAGCCGACCATGAATGTGTCCAAAGGCGGGGCTTGCTGCCCCTTGAATGGCGGCAGAATGGACAAATCTGCGTTCTGTATCATTTCAATCATCATGCCTCCAAGCATACGCGAGATGCTTGGAGGAAACTTTGCGACGATTTGACAAACAGGCAACGCCTGCAACGAAAACGCGAGGTTATCACAGGTGAGGCAGGCGAGCAGGAGAGCCAGCGGGCGGTGAGATAGGCGGATGCATGGAGCGCAACGAGCCTGCCCATGCACCAATGAAGGCCTACAAGTCCAGCGTTTCGATGACCTCTTTCATCGTTTTCGCCGATTCATGCAGCTGGGCGAGCTCTTGCGCGTTGAACGGTGCGGGCACTTTGTACTCGACGCCGCCGCGGCCCACGATGGCGGGCATAGAAAGCACCACGTCGTCCAGCCCATATTCGCCATTCTGGTAATTCGATACGGGAATGATGGTCTTCTCATCGCGCGCAATGGCTTCGCAAATACGCTTCACTGTCATCGCGATGCCGTAATACGTCGCATGCTTTTTTTCTCGATGATTTCGTATGCGGAGTTCTTCACATCTTCTGCGATGCGTTTCATGGCCGCTTCATGGTCGTAATGGCCGCGAAGCTCGCAGAAATCGTGGATTGGAATGCCCGAGATGTTTGCGGTCGACCATACGGCGACCTGGAATCGCCGTGCTCGCCCACGATGCGCGCATGCATCGTTGCGCGGGTCGACGCTCAGGTGCTCGCCGAGGATGTATTTGAAGCGCGCCGAGTCGAGCACGGTGCCGCTGCCGAGAACGCGGGTCGCTGGCATGCCTGAAAGCTTCAGCGTGACGTACGTCAGAATATCGACTGGGTTGCTGACCACCAAAATGATGCCCTGGTAATTGCGCTTGCTGATTTGGGGAATGATCGTTTTGAAAATGGCGACGTTCTTTTGGACCAGGTCAAGACGCGTCTCGCCGGGCTTCTGATTCGCGCCGGCGGTAATCACGATAATCGCGGCGTCGTCGATGTCGTTGTAATCGCCCGCGTAGATTTTGCAGGGGTGGGCGAACGGCATGCCGTGGCTAATGTCGAGCGCCTCGCCTTCGGCGCGGTTTCGATCGACGTCGACGAGCACGATTTCGCTGAACAGGCCGCTCTGCATGAGCGCGAATGCGCTTGACGATCCTACGAACCCGCATCCGATAATGGCAACTTTGCGATCATTGATTGGCTTGGACATGCGCGACCCTTTCTGTCCTGTGTGGTGCGAAGCGTTTTGGGCAATTATATGCGCGTGCGGTTACTTATCGCCGGCGAGCGGTGCAAATATGGAGACGCCGTGGTGGGTCTTTCCTCGTTCTGAAATCATGCGGGATAGGGATTTGCGTGATTGAGGGAAGAGCTCGTTGCGGGTGCGGCTCAAGTTGGCATTGTTTTTCTTTCGCAAAATCATCGGATTCAGTTCCATTATTTGGGGATTTTTTCGACCCTCTTCACAAACCGCAAGTCACCCTTGCGTTACTCGATTGTCGTGCGTGAAGATACCCTACGTTAACGAAAAACGGGAGATGTTGAACGTGGGCGAGAACGGCAAGGCGAGCATGACGCTCGATGCGCTCGAGGTGGGCGCGTGCGCGATAATCGATGGGGTCAATGGGTCGGGCGAGCTGCGGCGCCATTTGCTCGATATGGGGCTAACGCCTGGTGTCGGCGTGCGGTTGCGCAAAGTGGCGCCCATGGGCGACCCGTTGCAAGTTGAGCTGCGCGGCTACGAGCTTACTCTGCGCGTTTCCGATGCTCAACAGGTGGCGATAGCGCCCGTCGACGAGCTCCCCCGCGCTTCGTATGGTGCCGCGTCCATTGCACCGGTGGTTGACGCCGGGCATCCGGGCATTGGCGAGGCGGGCGCTGCGGGCGACGAGGGCGTTCGCAATGTGGGTGAGCCCATCGCGAAGGACAACCTATAACGTTCGCCTTGGCGGGCAACCAGAACTGCGGCAAAACGACACTCTTCAACCAGCTCACCGGCTCCAACCAGCACGTGGGCAATTTCCCGGGCGTGACGGTCGACAAAAAGGAAGGCCAGCTGCGGCGCCATCCGAGGCGACCGTGGTCGACCTTCCGGGCGTCTATTCGCTGTCGCCGTATTCGAATGAGGAAGTCGTTACGCGCGATTTTCTTATCGACGATGCGCCCACAGCCATTATCAACATCGTTGACGCGACCAATATCGAGCGAAACCTCTATCTTACGTTGCAGCTCATGGAGCTCAATATTCCGATGGTGCTGGCGCTGAATATGATGGACGAGCTTTCGCGCCAATGGCGGCTCGGTGCGCATCAATGAGCTCGAGTGCCGCGCTCGGCATTCCCGTGGTGCCCATTTCCGCGGTGAAGAATGAAGGCATCGACGAGCTCGTCGATCATGCGATGCATGTCGCGCTGAATCGAGAGGTGCCCAAACGTGTCGATTTCTGCCCGGCCGACACGGCTGAGGGGCGATCAACTTGGCGAGTGCCGTTGCATTCACGCGCTCATGCACGTGCTTGAGCCGGCGGCGCGCAAGGCGGGGCTGCCGCTTCGATTCGCCGCGACGAAAATGGTCGAGGGCGACCCGCTTATCGAGCGCTCGCTCCGCGCTGCCTGCGGCGGAAAATGCCGCGTTGAATCAGCTCGTAGACGCGCTCGAACGTGAAGGCGGACTCGATCGCGAGGCCGCGATGGCCAATATGCGGTTCTCGTTCATCGAGCGCCTGTGCGCCCTACGGTAGTACGACCGCATGAAAGCCGCGAACATAAGCGCTCGGTTGCCGCGGACCGCATTCTTACGGGGCGATTCACGGCCATTCCGTGCTTCATTTTGATTATGGCATTCGTATTCCTTATGACATTCAGCTGGCTTGGGCATTTTGTCCGATTGGCTCCAGCAGGCATCGACGTGGCGATTGCCGCGATTGGCGACACTTGCGGCGGCGCCGGGTGGCGCCATGTTGTGCTCACTCGTGACCGATGGTGTGTGCGGTGGCGTGGGCGCTGTTATCGGCTTCTGCCGACGATTGTCACGCTATTTTTCTTCCTGTCGATTTTGGAAGACTCGGGCTACATGGCCCGCGTGGCGTTCGTGATGGACAAGCCGCTGCGCCTGGAGGCTTTGGCCTGGGCCTTTCGAGCGGGGACGCAGCTTCGTGTTCATGACCGATGCTTCGATTTATGGGCTTTGGCTGCTCGGTTCCGGCCATTATGTCGGCGCGCACCCGAAAGTTCATTCAGAAGCGTTGGTCAGCGCGACCGCAAAATGAACCCGATTTTGCCTCGTGCCGTTCATGAGCTTTGGCGATTGCTCGGCAAACGCGCATCAGTTGAGCGGTGGCTTTCGTGATGAATGCGCCCTCGAGGCCGAACTTTCCGCATACGTTACGCCGTGATAGCTTTCGTCGGGCGTTGTAAGGCGGGAATTTATCGGCATGCGCCATCCAGTCGAATTTGCCGGCGTCAACAATTGCGCCGCCAAGATGAGGCTGCGTGGCCGTCCATGTATTTGGTGGTGGAGTGCGTCACGATGTCGGCGCCCCATTCGATGGGACGGCAATTCACAGGCGTGGGAAGGTATTGTCGACCATGAGCGGCACGCCATGCGCATGCGCGGCGTTTGCGAATCGCTCGATGTCGAGTACGGCGAGCGCGGGGTTGGCGATTGTTTCGCCGAACACGAGCTTGGTGTTGGGCTGGAAGGCCGCCTCGAGCTCCTCGTCGGTGCAGTCGGGGGCGACGAACGTGCAGGTCAACCCCATACGGCCCATGGTGTGGGCGAGCAGGTTATACGTACCGCCGTAAATGGCAGAGCTAGCCACCACGTGGTCGCCCATGCCGGCGACATTGAAGATGGCCAAGAAGTTTGCCGCCATGCCAGAGCTTTGTGAGCATGGCTGCCGCGCCACCTTCCATTTCGGCGATTTTTGCGGCAACGAGGTCGCATGTGGGGTTTTGCAGGCGGCTGTAGAAATAGCCCGACTCTTCTAGGTCGAAGAGTTTGCCCATGTGCTCTGAGGTGTCATATTTCCAGGTGGTCGACTGGTAAATAGGATCGGCGCGGTTCGGCGTCGCCGGGATGGTAACCGCCTTGCACGCATGTAGTACCGAGTTCGGTCATAGCGTTGCCTCCTTCAGGTGTGCCGCCCTTCGACGGCGCATTGTATGGTGCGAAAAAGTATAAACCCCAATACCCTTAGGTATTAAGTGTTTCTCTCGGGTGACGAAAGAACGCATGAATCGCTGGAAACCTGTGCGGGCGTTGTCGGACCTGCGGCATCGCGGGTTCGTATGGGGCTTTTGTGGCAGCGACCGCCTTCCCTCTTTATTTCTTGCCTATATGGTCGCTGCCGCTGCTATTTTCTTGCTCGTGATGCCGCTCTGCCTTATTTCCCTGGTTAACATAGCGCTACAATGACAGGCGGTTTAACGAGCGGCTCGTCCGCTTCCCTATATATGTTAGGAGCATGCCATGCCCATTCGAATTCCCGATGCCCTGCCGGCGACTTCTATTTTGGAGGGGGAGAATATCTTCGTCATGACGGAGCATCGCGCGATGCATCAGGATATTCGTCCGCTGCGCGTGCTGCTGCTCAACCTCATGCCCACCAAAATCGTCACTGAAACGCAGATCATGCGTAAACTGTCGAACACCCTGCTGCAAATTGAGGTCGACCTGCTTCGCATTGCGAGCCATAAGTCAAAAATGTCTCAGCCGATCATCTTGAGACGTTTTATCGCACGTTTGACCAGGTGCGCGACCTTCGCTACGACGGCATGATCATTACAGGAGCCCCCGTTGAGACCCTCGACTTCGAGGCGTTGACTACTGGCCCGAGCTCGTTGAAATCATGGACTGGAGCCTTACCAACGTTCACAGCGTGCTCCATGTGTTGGGGCGCGCAGGCTGCGCTGTACCATCACTACGGCGTGCCCAAGCACAACCTGTCCGAGAAGTGCTTTGGCGTTTTCGAAAATCGCCCGATCAAGCCTTCGTCCTCTGGTGCGCGGTTTTAACGATGTTTCCATGATGCCGCACTGCGCAACCCGAAACGCGCGCTATGAGGATATCGTCGCCAACCAGAAGCTCGAGGTTATCTCTTATTCCGACGAATGCGGCGTCTCGATTGCCAAGAGTACTGATTCCAAGCATTTCTTTGTGTTCGGCCACCCCGAATACGATCGCGATAACCCTCAAGCTTGAGTACGATCGCGACGTTGCCAAGGGTATCGATATCAAGGTTCCGAAGAGCTACTACCCCAACGACGACCCCTCGCAAGATCCCATTGTGAGTTGGCGTGCTGAGGGCCAGCTTATTTACACGAATTGGCTGAACTACTATGTGTATCAGACTACGCCTTACGACTTGGGCACGTTGTAATGTTTGGGACGGCCGGGGCTGGAGTGCCTTCGGCCGCTTTGCGTAAACGAAACTCGCGAAAAGTGACAAAAGTTGCGAATTCGGGGGCATCGTCTACCTCGTTGGCCGACTGGGGACCCATAAATGCAATGTATCTATGGCATTTAGAGCCGTGGGAGCCAATTTTGGGTATTCCAAAGGGCCTATAGGGCCGAAATCGATGCCAGAGTGCTATTTGGCGCCCCGGATTCGCAACTTTGTCACTTTTTGGCTCATTCGTTTACGCTGATGCGATTGAAGGGTTGTTTGATGGTTGTTGAAACTGAAATTCCGGTGCGCTATGCCGAAACCGATGCCATGGGTGTGGTGTATCACGCGAATTACCTGTTGTATTTCGAGGTCGCTCGCACCGACTTTCTTGAAAATCGGGTATCCCTATGCGCGCATTGAGTCTGAAGGGCTCATGTCTCCTGTGGTTGACGTACATTTAGTATGGATCGCCGCTTCGCTACGGCGACACGGCTCTCGTTCGCACGAAAGTGACGAAAGTGACTCCCGTCAAAACCACGTATACCTGTGAGGTTTATCGCAAAGGGCAAGACGTTGAGCATGAAAAGCCCTGTGTGGTCGAAACGGTGCTTACGCTCGTCGATAAGCAAACGTTTAAGCCGGTGAGCCAAAAACGTGAGCTTCAAGTTTGTATGAAATGTATCAACAGGTGCTTGAGCCTTTCGGAATAGTCAGGTCGTGTCCGATAGCCCCTCGGCTATCGAGGCTGCGATTCGCGAAGCGTGCGCCGTGGCCGATATCGTCGTGCTCAACGCGGGCTCGTCGAAAGGGTCGGGCGACTGGGCGTGCGAGGTTATGGAGCGCATCGGCTCGATGATATGCCACCAAACCAACCATGGCCCCTGGACACCATAGCTCTTATGCCATGGTCGACGGCGTGCCCATTGTGGGCATATCGGGTCCGTCGGCGGGCGCGGCGGTAACGCTCGGCTTCTACCTAAGGCCGCTTATTCGCGCGGCGCTTTCGCTCAACCCGGCTCCCGCTACCGTGAAGGCGACGCTTGTGGAAGAAATGCCTGCCCCTCGCCGTGGCGGCGCTGCTGATATTCAATCCGAGAAAGAAAAAGAAGCCTGCTGGGAAGACCGTCCCCTAGAGGCCACGGGTCCGACCGACGTGTTCTTCGGGCTCAAGCCCATGAGCTTGTCGGTTTCTGCCGAGGGCCGACTGGAGGTGCGTCCGGTGCGTGGCCATTGGGGCACGCCTGCGGCAAATGCCGCGAATGCCCTGTTCATGATGCCGTCGGGAGGCGGAGCGGCGCCTGTGCAGGTTGGCGTCTTCTTGAGGTGGAGCATCATCGGTCCGGTGTATTAGCGCCTTTGCGTGCTATCATCGACGGGTTACACGAAAAGAAAGGACCCATCGGTGGCGTTTCTTATGGGGTGCGAAGGCGCCCATCTCGAATTTCCCGCAAAGCTCGTGCTCGATGACGTGACGCTCGGCGTGCACGAAGGCGATCGCATCGGCATTGTCGGAAAGAACGGCGACGGAAAATCAACGCTGCTTGGCGTGCTCGCTGGGCGATCGAGCTCGAGGGCGGGCTCGTGCGCCGTACGCGCGGGCTCACCGTCGGCGTGCTCGGTCAAACCGATTCGCTTTCCGACGACGCCACCGTGGGCTATTCGGTGGTGGGTAACGCGCCCGAGTACGAATGGGCGAGCGACCCTCGCATTCGTGAGATTATCTCTGAGCTCATCGCTGATATCGATTGGAACGCGAAGGTCGGAACGCTTTCGGGCGGCCAGCGACGAAGGGTCGATCTTACGCGTCTGCTTATCGGCGATTACGACGTCATCATGATGGACGAGCCCACCAACCACTTGGACATTCGCGCCATCGCGTGGCTTGCGCGGCATCTCAATAGCCGCTGGCAGCGTAATTTCCGGTGCGCTTTTGTGCGTCACGCACGATCGCTGGTTCCTCGACGAGGTATGCACGGGCATGTGGGAAGTGCACGATGGCAAAGTCGAGCCGTTCGAGGGCGGCTATTCCGCCTATGTGCTGCAGCGCGTTGAGCGCGAGCGCATCGAGCGCGTGACCGAGGAGCGCCGCCAAAACCTCATGCGCAAAAGAGCTTGCGTGGCTTTCGCGCGGTGCCCGAGCCCGTTCAACCAAGCCGAAATTTCACGTGGCGCTTGCCGAGAGCTTATCGCTGGCGAGCCTCTCCTGTGCGCAATACTCTCGAGTTGCGCGCTATGGCCATGCAGCGTTTGGGCAAGCAGGTGGTTGAATTCACGAACGTCACCGAGAAATTCGGCGACAAAACGGTGCTCGACCATATCGACTGGCACGTGGGGCCGGGCGACCGCTACGGCATTCTGGGCGAAAACGGCGCCGGCAAAACCACGCTGCTTTCGGTGCTCGACGGCTCGTTGCGTCCGAGCTCGGGCTTTGTGAAAATCGGCAAAACCGTGAAGTTCGCTGTGCTCTCCCAGCGCCTTGACGAACTGAACGAGCTGGGGAAAATATCGCGTGACCGAGGTGCTCTCGCGCCACAAGAGCCGCATTGTGGTCGACGGAAAGGAAACCACGCCCGCCAAGCTGCTCGAACGTCTCGGCTTTTCGTCGAGGCACTCTGTATACGCGTATCGAAGATTTGTCGGGCGGTCAAAAGCGCCGTTTGCAGCTGCTGCTCATTCTTCTGGAAGAACCTAATGTGCTCATCCTGGACGAGCCGGGCAACGACCTCGACACCGATATGCTTGCCGTATTGGAGGATTTGCTCGATACATGGGCGGGCACGCTCGTTATGGTGACGCACGACCGCTTTTTGATGGAGCGCGTGACCGACGACCAGTTCGCGCTG
>VOFB01002374.1_pt1 | contig 40400 bp, 71 predicted proteins | sample 5384141 | NCBI WGS metagenome assembly VOFB01 (sample SAMN12384721, study PRJNA508395) | human gut metagenome | isolation source: healthy gut A | host: Homo sapiens
TATAATTTCTTTTTAAGGTACGTTCTGATATTGTAGTCTTCTACTAAGAGATCTGCAAAATCTGCTTCCGCATACCACTTAGAGTCCCAGTCTTTGATAACACCGACTCTTAAGCCATGTGGATTAACTTTCTGTCCCATAATTGTCCTCCTTATTTCTCGTCAAGCACGATTGTGATGTGGCTCATTCTCTTCTCGATTCTATAAGCTCTACCCTGTGCTCTCGGTCTGATTCTCTTCATTGTCGGTCCTTTATTTGCATAGCACTCTGCAACGTAAAGGTTCTCCGCTTTCATTCCATTGTTGTTCTCAGCGTTTGCGATTGCTGACTCTAATAATTTCTTTACTAAGCTTGAAGCATATCTCGGATTGTATGTTACGATAGCTAATGCTGTCTGAACATCCTTTCCACGGATAGCGTCTAATACAAAGCAAGCTTTCTGAACAGACACTCTAGCATAAGATAACTTTGCTGAAGGTCTGGTATCTTTAACTTCATTTCTTTCTCTTTTGATCTTACTTCTATGTCCCTTAGCCATGGATGAAACCTCCTTTCAAAAATAGTTCTTATCTAACGCCTGATTTCTTTTCGTCTTTTCCATGTCCTTTGTAAGTTCTTGTAGCAACGAACTCACCAAGTTTATGTCCAACCATATCTTCTGTTACGAATACAGGCACATGTTTTCTTCCATCATGGACAGCGATTGTATGACCAACGAACTGAGGGAAGATTGTAGAACGACGTGACCAAGTCTTAATAACAGATTTGTCACCGGATGCATTCATAGCGTCTACTTTTTTCAGTAAGCTTTCATCTGCAAATGGTCCTTTTTTTAATGAACGAGCCATAATTTACCTCCTATTTTGTCAGTCCTTACACGTTTCCGTGTGTTTCATACGACTGTGAACATCTTTTACATAATAGCAGACTTTCCCCGTAAAAAGCAAGTCTTATTCCTATTATTCCTGTTAATCGCAAAATTTTTACCATGCCATCTCTTCAGTTCATTATTACCAACAATTAGCGTTACAACTTATTTTATTGCTTTACCGTCTCTACGTCTTACGATCATCTTATTAGAAGATTTATTCTTCTTTCTTGTCTTAAGACCGAGAGCTGGTTTACCCCAAGGAGTACATGGGCCAGGACGTCCAATCGGAGCACGTCCTTCACCACCTCCGTGTGGATGGTCATTAGGGTTCATTACAGAACCGCGGACTGTCGGGCGAACACCCATGTGACGCTTACGTCCTGCTTTACCGATCTTACAAGGTTGTGATCTCCATTACCGATCACACCAACGGTTGCGCGGCAGTTTAACGGAACCATACGCATCTCGCCGGATGGAAGTCTTAACGTAGCGTACTTTCCTTCCTTTGCCATGAGCTGTGCAGCCATACCAGCGGAACGAACCATCTGTCCACCCTTGCCTGCGTGTAACTCAATGTTGTGTACCATAGTACCGACTGGAATATTCTCAAGCGGTAAGCAGTTACCAACACGAACCTCAGCTGTTGCACCACTCATAACAGTCATACCATCTGTTAATCCCTGTGGAGCTAAGATATAAGCTTTCTCTCCATCTGCGTAGCAGATTAAAGCGATGTTTGCTGTTCTGTTCGGATCGTACTCGATTCCGACTACTTTTGCCGGGATTCCATCTTTACTGTTTCTCTTGAAATCGATTACTCTGTATTTTCTTCTGTTTCCACCACCATGGTGTCTACAGTGATTTTACCCTGATTGTTACGACCAGCATTCTTCTTTAAAGAAGTTACTCAAAGATTTTTCAGGAGTTGTTTTTGTAATCTCAGAAAAATCAGAGCCAGTCATATTTCTTCTGGAAGGTGTATATGGGTTATATGTCTTAATTCCCATTGTTGTTCTCCTTTCGATGTTTATTATCGCACTTTACTGTGCCTAGGCTGCTATCTTTATCTTATAAACCAGCGAAGATCTCGATGTCTTTGCTGTCTGCTGTTAATGTTACGATAGCTTTCTTTGTCTTAGCAGTTTTTCCGTACCATTCCACGTCTTTTATTTTTTCCGTCTATGTTCATGGTATTAACGCTGGCAACTTTTGTGCCTTCGAACATTTTTTCAACTGCTTCTTTAATCATGGTCTTGTTAGCTTCCGGATGAACTAAGAAAGTATATTTCTTCTCAGCCATAGCTGCCATGATCTTCTCGGTGATAACCGGTTTGAGGATTACATCATAATACTGTACGTTTGCCATTATGCATACACCTCCTCGATAGTCTTAACAGCGTCTTTTGTTACAACTACTGTATCATATTTTAATACATCATATACGTTTAACTCGTTTGTCTGAGCAGTCTTTACAGTAGCGATGTTGCTTGCAGATTTGATCACGTTTGTATCCATATCGTTTAATACAACTAATGCTTTCTCAACTTTTAAGTTGTTCAGAACCTGAACAAAGTTCTTTGTTTTGATAGAGTCAAGTTTTAACTCGTCAACAACAACAAACTTGCTCTCAGCTACTCTGGATGTGAGAGCAGATTTTAATGCTGCTCTCTTCTCTTTTTTGTTAAGTTTGAAAGAGTAATCTCTTGGTACTGGAGCGAATACTACGCCACCATGTGTCCACTGTGGAGCTCTTGTAGAACCCTGTCTTGCATGTCCTGTTCCTTTCTGTCTCCATGGTTTTCTACCACCACCGCGTACTTCAGAACGTGTTTTTGCTTTCTGAGTTCCCTGACGGTTGTTTGCCAGCTGCTGAAGTACTGCCATGTGTACTAAATGCTCGTTAACTTCTACTCCGAAGATAGCGTCGTTTAACTCAGGCTTCCTACTTCTTTGCCTTCCATATTATAAACAGCTACTTTAGCCATCGTTAGTTTCCTCCTTTCCTACGAGCACTATTTACCAGCTTTTACTGTTTCTTTAACTGTTACCATGCACTTCTTAGCGCCTGGTACGGCACCTTTTACTAAGAGCAGGTTGTTCTCTGCGTCAACTCTTACAACTTCAAGATTCTGTGTTGTAACTTTTACGCTTCCCATGTGTCCAGGCATTCCTTTTCCCTTGAATACACGGCTTGGTGAGGAACACGCACCGTTAGAACCCTGATGACGATGGAACTTAGAACCGTGAGCCATAGGACCTCTATGCTGTCCTAATCTCTTAATAGCGCCCTGGAAACCTTTACCTTTGGAAATTGCAGTAGCGTCGATTTTGTCGCCCTCTGCAAAGATATCAGCTTTGATCACATCTCTAAGTTGTACTCAGCTGCGTTCTCAAATTTGAACTCTCTGACGTATCTCTTTCCGGATACGCCAGCTTTTGCAAAGTGTCCCATCTGAGCTTTGTTAACGCCATGTCTGTTTCTGATTTCTTTCTTACCATTTGCATCTTTGCTGACAACTTCTTTCTTTCTTGTCTGCATATGCAACCTGAACTGCGCTGTATCCGTCGTTCTCAACAGTTTTGATCTGTGTCACGGAGCAAGGACCTGCTTCCAATACAGTAACCGGCACTAATACGCCGTCTGCGTTGAAGATTTGAGTCATTCCGACTTTTGTAGCTAAAATCGCTTTCTTCATTCCTTTTACCTCCTGTTTACTCTACAGCGGAACGCTTCATGCCCATCGATGTGGGGTAGCGGAACCGTTCATCCTAGAAAGTCCATATAAGTGGAACCAAAGGGGGTTAAACCTTCGACATTGCTTCTATATAAAACCCTTCAGGATATTATGTAACTTTGTTTTTGCGAAAAACTTATTTGTTTTTCATTTTGATATCGATATACACACCTGCTGGCATCTCTAAACGAGATAAAGCATCAACTGTCTTCTGGGTTGGTGTCATGATATCAATGAGTCTCTTATGAGTTCTCTGCTCGAACTGTTCACGGGAATCTTTGTATTTGTGAGTAGCTCTTAAAATAGTAACAACTTCTCTCTTAGTTGGAAGTGGTACCGGTCCGCTCACCTGTGATCCGTTTTTCTTTACAGTCTCGATGATTTCTTAGCTGAAGCATCAACTAATTCATGATCATAAGCTTTCAATGTGATTCTCATTACTTGACTTGCCATAAAAAAGTCGCCTCCTTTTCGCACTTTTTACAAGCGATAAATCAGTACGACAAGCGGTGACTGATGTCCGGAATCAAGACGACCATTATCGAAATCAACCAGCAGCGCTGTGAGTTTTTAAGCGAGAGCTTCCGAAAGCTACAATTCTCTGCGGCGATGCCACTGACAAGGAGCTTTTATCTGAAGAATGCATTGAAAAGGCAGCCGGTTTTGCGGCGCTGACCGATCTGGATGAAGAAAATATTCTTTTATCCCTGTATGCGAATGGAATCTCTTCCGCAAAGACAGTGACAAAGGTAAACCGCATTAACTTTACCTCCGTCATCAATAAGCTGGATCTCGGAAGCATTATTTACCCGAGAGTGATCACCGCAGAGTACATTATCAAATATGTGCGTTCCATGAATAATTCTTTAAACAGCAATGTGGAGGCGCTATACAAATTGGAAGATGGAAAAGCAGAAGTTCTGGAATTCCTGCTCAAAGAGAATTCTGCCGTCTGCAATATTCCTCTTCAGAATTTAAAGATCCGCAAAAATACTCTGATCTGCTGTATTTACCGTAATCACCAGGTCATCGTGCCAAGTGGACAGGATTGCATGATGCCCGGCGACTCTGTTATGATCGCCACCTCCGGCTACAATATATCCGATATCAAAGAGATTCTGGAGGATTAAGCTGCTATGAAGTATTCAACAATAGGCTATATTCTTGGACAGGTTTTGAAATTCGAAGGTATTTTTATCTTTGCTTCCGTTTCTGACCGGAATGATCTATCACGAAAACGAAGCGTATTCTTACCTTATTATAGGGATCATCTGTTTTGTCCTCGGATGCCTGATCACGTTAAAAAAAGTAAAGCATCCGCAGATATTTAACCGCGAGGGGTTTGTTGCCGTTGCATTAAGCTGGATCGTTTTAAGTATTTTCGGTGCCATTCCTTTTGTGCTGACCGGAGATATTCCGTTTTATGTAGATGCACTGTTTGAAACGATCTCCGGTTTTACCACGACCGGTTCAAGTATTCTCTCGAACGTGGAGGCACTCACACACACAAGTCTGATGTGGCGAAGCTTTACCCACTGGGTTGGCGGCATGGGGGTTTTAGTATTCATCATGTCCTTTCTCCCTCTGATGGGCGGTTCGACGATCAACCTGATGAAAGCTGAAAGCCCGGGACCTTCCGTCAGCAGATTAGTACCACATGTGAAGGACACTGCAAAAATTCTGTATCGTATTTATTTGGTCATTACGATCATTGAAATTGTTTTATTATGTATTTTCGGTATGCCGATGTTCGACTCCCTGACGCTGACATTTGGTACGGTTGGAACCGGTGGATCTGGTATCCACAATGACAGCATTGCAGGATATAGCCCCTGTGTTGCAAAAAAATATTATCACCGTCTTTATGATTTTAAGCGGTGTCAATTATGTCGCTTATTTTTACATTATGACAAAGCAGTTGAAAGAAATTTTTAAAGTGGAAGAAATCCGGGTATATTTTGGCATCATTCTGGGTGCGGGTACTTTTATCGCACTTAATATCCGAAGCTTGTACGGCTCACTTGGCGAGGCATTCCGTCATGCATTTTTCCAGGTGGGTTCCATTATCACAACCTGTGGATATGCGACTACAGACTTTGATCTGTGGCCGGAGACATCCAAGATGATCCTGGTGCTGCTCATGTTTATCGGAGCCTGTGCAGGAAGTACCGGTGGCGGTTTTAAAATCTCGCGATTGCTGATTTTATGCAAAGCGATCCCGAAGCAGCTTTCTCTCGTGATACATCCGAGAGAGGTCAAAGGTAATCCGTATGGATGGAAAACCAATCGACCACAATACACTGCGCTCTACGAATGTGTATCTGGCAATTTATTTTTTCATCCTGCTGGTTTCCACCCTTTTTGATCAGTGTGGATAATTTCAACCTGACGACGAATTTTACAGCAGTTGCTTCCACTTTAAATAATATCGGTCCCGGTCTTGACGGTGTAGGTCCTACAAGCAATTTCGGTATGTATTCCGATTTTTCCAAGTTTGTGCTGATGTTCGACATGTTAGCCGGCCGTCTGGAATTGTACCCACTGCTAATTCTGTTCATGCCATCGCTGTGGCGCAGGAAATAATTATGTAAACAATTGAAGTTTAATATTGTACGAACTTATAGAAAGGTAATTTAAAATATGTGGATTGCAAATAATTGGAAAGATTATGAGGTCATTGACAGTTCCAAGGGTGAAAAGTTAGAACGCTGGGGCAAATATCTTCTGGTCCGTCCGGATCCCCAGGTGATCTGGGACACGCCAAAAACAGAAAAAGGCTGGCGTAAAATGAACGGACATTATCACAGAAGCGCCAAAGGTGGCGGAGAATGGGAATTTTTCGATCTGCCGGAGCAGTGGCAGATTCATTACGGAAGCCTGACTTTTAACTTAAAGCCTTTTAGTTTCAACATACAGGTCTTTTCCCGGAGCAGGCTGCCAACTGGGACTGGTTTTCAGAAAAGATCAAAAAAGCCGGCAGACCGGTCAAAGTATTAAACCTTTTTTGCTTACACCGGCGGTGCAACCCTCGCTGCTGCCGCAGCCGGAGCTTCTGTCACACATGTGGACGCCTCAAAAGGTATGGTGACATGGGCAAAAGAAAACGCTGTCTCCTCCGGTCTCAAGGACGCTCCGATCCGCTGGATCGTAGACGACTGTGTAAAGTTTGTAGAACGTGAGATCCGCCGTGGAAATCACTATGATGCAATTATTATGGATCCTCCATCTTACGGCAGAGGTCCTAAAGGAGAAATCTGGAAAATTGAGGACGCAATTTATCCTCTGGTACAGTTGTGTGGACAGTTGTTGTCCGATGAACCTTTGTTTTTCCTGATCAACTCCTATACAACCGGATTACAGCCGGCGGTATTGAGCTATATGATGAACACGGTGTTGAAAAAATACCACGGAACGGTAGCAGCCGATGAGATTGGGCTTCCGGTGTCATCCAATGGACTTGTGCTTCCTTGTGGGGCGAGCGGACGGTTTGAAGTTTAATCTGTGTCTTTGCCGCTTTGTGGGGGATGTTACGGATTTTCGTGGGTTATGTTAATTGCATGCCAACAAAGTGTACAGAAATATAAAAATAGAACTGTTTGTTTTCAGGAACGCTTTCGCTTGTTGTCGCTGGCAACGGTACTAAGAAAGTATCCATCGTGATTTCAAAACCCAATGAACATTGTCTTTTGAAATCGCAATGTCTACTTTCTAAGGACCGGCCGCTCCCAAAATCCTGAAAACAAATCAGTTCTATTTTTATTTATCCAAGACCGTGTAGCATGCAATATTCATGTTATGAAAATCCGTCAATTCAGGTCACAAAGCGAACTTTTTACTCTATGGAGATCACATATATCTCATTTCCATTTTTCGTGCACAATGTTTCTCCCCTGAGGAACATCCACTCAAAAAGAATCCTGCTCTGCTTTCAATTTCGGTTTCTTCACCGCTTAAAAGATTGGATTTCTGTTTCCATTGAAACATCAAATTGTGCATCCGGTTTTCCTCATAATCTCCCACTGGCACATACACAGAATAATAAACAACATCCCCATCCACAAAATAACTGCCCAGTGAGCAATCCTGTTCTATGGGAAGCTGTATTTTATTTATATCTACAGTCAAATTTTTCTGTTCTCTGCGGATTGTTTTGTTTTATCCGAAGAACATCTGTCAACAGTAAACAAACGAATAAAAAATACATACTTATCTTTTTCATATCTGACAGCCCTCCTTTACTGCTAAATTAATTTCTCTTTTTCATCTTGTCAATATTTTCTGGCACACTTTGTCTGGTTTTGGCATACTTTATATGCACATATAAAAATAGATGTGTTACTATAAAAATATAAAAAATAGAAAGAAGGGAACTATTGTGAAAAAATTTATTTATGCCATTACTCCATTTTGTATTTATTCTTTTTTTTGTTTTACTTTTTTATTATGTTGCGGATTATCTAGCTCCAACGCATAATATGGAATTAGCTCGTTACTTGTTTGCATTGTTTTATCTTTTTCATGCTCTGATAGGTGTATTTGTTTTAGGGTTTATTTTCGGAAAAATCACACAAAAAGATTTGCCTCAAAAAAAACTCATTCATTCTTTATGGCTGGCTGTATTCACCTTTGTTGTTATATTTATAATCGGAGGATTGGACGGTATATTCTCTCAAATGCAATTTCGCTTTCACCAAACGACTATAGATGATTTTATTTTTGGTATTTCCCACCCCTGATACACATTACTTTGCTATTGGTACATTCTGCTCATTTTTTCTTGGTGAACTGCATGAATATTTCATTTTGAAGAAAAAAAGCAAAAAGAAGAGGACGGGATTAAATAAAATTTGATTCCGTCCTTCTCTTCTTATATCATTTAATCATTTTTCAAAACATTAAGCTGTATACTCCTCTATTGAAATTTGTGTTTCAATCTTATCTTCAAAAGCATGTGCTACAATCTCTATAAACTCTTCATTAAATTTACCAAATGCTAAGCCAAATAGCCACGACAATATTGTTATTTCTTGTTTAGCAAACCGAAATGCTACCGCATAAATGGAATCCGCATCGAATTCTTTTAACAATTGCTGTTTAAAAATATGATATCTTCTTTTATAGTGTTTTGACACATTATAATAATCTTCAAAGGCAGCATAAAGCTTTGTGTCTGCCAAATTATATACCTTTGAAATATTATAGGCATCAACATCCTGTAATAAATCAACCTGACTAAATCCGCCATCTTTTATTGACATTTTCTTCGCCATTTTTACCATACAAATGGTAATTTGTAACCCATTAGCAGGTGCACCTATGATTGTTTGCAACTATTTCTCTGTTTTAATTTTTTCTGGTACTTCCGGTTGATATTCATACCATGCAGAAGCTTCATCAACACTTTTTTTTCTGCCATTCGATATACAATATCAGCCATCATTTTTACAACTTTCAATTTAATCACCATTTTCCCTCCTTCCAATTATCATTAGTAGCGCTACTTCTATTAAAGTTGCCAAAACAGCAACTGATACCATTGGCAGCTTAAATTTGAATATGTAAATAATTGATCCAAATAGTAATGTATATCCTATTGCTTTTATCCTATTTTTTTTTGCATATTGACTCCGTTAAAACTTTATTTTTATGTTGAACAGGCGCATAAACAATCAGAATCAGCAAACATACAAAGTATATTGCAAACATATATTTATTTACCACCTTATAAAATGCAACTATTCCAAGAAGGAATACTATATAAGTAATAAACGTGGCTATATGACATCCCTCTTTGTTTTTGCATGGTATCCACCACAAAACCGCCTTAACCAACAAAACGAAAACAAAAAATGCAAGTTTCTATGCCTTTTCAATCATAACTCAAACAATAAAAAGAAAAACTGTTAACATTACATTTTCACTCAATATTTCCAAACCATATTCATAAATCTCTTGATCTGTTTCATCAATAACTTTACTTTCAATAAAAAAATGGACTATCCTAGCAGTAATCTTTCTCATCTCCTCTTTACTACTAAAATAGCCACATTTTATTTATTTCACAATATATCTGGCGTACTTTTCCCATTTTAGGCATACTTTATACGCACGCACATATATTTACCATTATAATTTCCATAAACAATTTTATACAGATAACCGTCAAGTTTCAAACGAAACATAAATAAGAATTGCCTCAATACACCAGCTAATTCTAAAATAATACGATGGTTCATAATATAGTAACCAACCAAAAACGGCATAGGCGGAAACACTACATACAAGGTAAATCCGCATGACCAATATATTAATGCAATTAAAAATGCAATTGTAAATATTTTTATCAATACTTTATATATCCTATTATTTATTTGCAGTTTTTACGCCATGTTCCTTTAAATAAGGATTTGCAAGCCTTAATAATATGTAACATAAAATTCCCCACCATAATGGTGCCAACAAAATAATTTTACCGAAAATAATTTCACAGAACCACTCAGTCCTACTATGCTCGATATCCGGTATCATCCATGCATGTTTCCCTATTAGGTGCCAATAAGCAGTAAATGCTTACTATAAAAAATAAAATTATTTCAGATGTACTTTTTTTGCCCTTTTTTTCAATTCATTATTGCCCTCATCTCCTCTTTACAACTAAAATAGCCACATTTATTTATTTCTCAATATATCTGGCGTACTTTTGCCCATTTTAGGCATACTTTATACGCACACACAAATATGCACTACAAACATATGATTTTCTTCAAATATTTCTATCTCACCTTCCTTATTATTTACAAACTCTTTAACACCTCTTAAACCAATTCCGTGCAACTGCTTATTTTTCTTAGATGTTTCTAGCAAAGCGTTATTTTGCAGAACCGATTCTGAGATATAGTTGCTCACTACCAAATGAATCATATTCTGTTCCACTCCAATATTCAAACAGATATATCTATTTTCTTCTTTTTCCTGTTCCTCTGCCTCAATCGCATTGTCCAGTAAATTCGATAACACAACTCCATATTCTATAGAATCCATATCTTTGTCTGCATTTACCTGCACCCCTATTTTAATATTTTTAATGGAACATTGTTCCATCTTCTCACAAATTACAGCATTCAGTATTGTATTTTCTGTATAAACACAATGATTTGTATTTAACCTTTTCCCCAGTATTTTATCAATGTCAGCTTCTATAACCCCATATTTTTCCCTCCCTGAAGCAACTGACGATATGTAACCAAATATCTTTTCAGATCATGACGCAATAATTGAACTTCCCGATAGTTTTTTCCTCTTCCTGATTCTTTTCTGCTGCGTTATCTGCATATACAGCAATGCATTTTCCATTTCATAGTGATTTTGCTGATTTATATGAAATATCATTTTAAAACTATAATATTGGCAATAAACATCAACATGTCTAAAATCAAAAATGTTTTCTGCCATATAAGCGAAAAGTCCACATTTCGTGACATGGCAATTGATAATAGAACCACAATAAGGAAAATAATATAATAAATTATTATAATAATATATTCTTCTTTTTTCAGTTTTATTTTATCATGAAAAAACGCGTTAAAATATAGGCTGTTACCAAATATAATGTATTCGTAAGTACAATTCCTAATACCCTTGCCGGACTCTCCGATCCCTGAATACTAATCTCATTGATAGATTCCCCTGACAAGAAAAAGGTTATTCTCCCTCTCAACATACTTACCAGAATCATAAAAACATTGCAGACAATGATAACTAACATCTTTTGTTCTGTCTTTCCCTCAAGCATGATACACGACATCAATAGCATCACACCCATGCCAAGCGGCGACTGCCATATATTCGGCAACAACACAAAATGCGCGATGCAGAAATTTAATAAAATCCATCCCACTATATACACTTTTTTTTACAGACTGTTTTCTTGGAAATAACTCTGAAAGAATCCAGATCTGTGCAATTGTTCCCAGCTGCACTTGCATATATCTCTGGCCATACTTACAACTTCCATTTATTTTCTCCCGGACATATACCATATATGCGTGTCGCACTTTATCGTGTCTATTGCTTCCGATGCTTATTTCCATGCCATTACATAAAATTATTTTCTTGGTCTTTAAGGTTTTAATGTATTTACAATTAATAATGAATCAATATTAACACGTACAAAACCATATTTTTCCAGCATTGTTTCATAATCAGAAATCCTGCCTCTTAATTCGTAATTTTCATTTTCACAACAAATCTTCAAGTAATGCTGTCTGCTCTCTAAAAATATAATATCATCAACTGTTATACAGCATTTTCCCTCTCTTGTTGTAATCTCTAATATTCTGCTTTCCTTTTCTTTTTGTCCAGAAATGCCGAAATGGCTTCCTGTAATTCCTGATCAACTCCTATACAACCGGATTACAGCCGGCGGTATTGAGCTATATGATGAACACGGTGTTGAAAAAATATCACGGAACGGTAGCAGCCGATGAGATTGGGTTTCGGTGTCATCAATGGACTTGTGCTTCCTTGTGGGGCAAGTGGACGATTTGAACGGTAAACCCATCCCATTCTCCCAACAACAACGTTCCCAACTTATGTTCAAATTGCGTAAAATAACACAACCCACATGGAATTTCAAACAGAATATGTTCTGATTCCATGCGGGTTATTTTTATAAATTTATTTCGCAATTCCCATGTCCAGCAGTACCGCTGATGCTGCCCACCAGAGATGAAGAATGTACTGATTCGCGCCGCCCTGTTTACCGAACATGAATACCAGGCATCCATGCTCATAAAGGCTGGTTTGCCCAGAATGAATACGGTTGATATCGTTATGTATGCAAGTGGAAGAAATACTACTAAGAATTTGCCATGCAAATGATTCTTGCAGTTTTATTTCTAAGAAACATTCCTCCTTCATGCTTTCCACGGATCAGCTGCATGATGACCAGCACTGCTGTAAAAAGAATCAAATCCATGGCAATCCATTGTCTGAAAGCAAACACTCTTGCTATTTGCGACAACGACAACAATGAAAATGGGAATACCGCTTCCTCCGGCATAGGCATTGTAGCATTCTGTGGAATCATCAGATACAGGATTGCTGCTGCCAGCAGGAAAATAATTCTTTTGGTTAATGGTTTGCTTGTGTTTGTTGCCATAGAAAATCCCCCTTTAAAGTTTATTTTGCCGGGGTGTGCGTAAATGCACAACCAACTGTGCCATCTTTATAAATCAAATTAAAACTATATTGTACAAGTCCTCTATACTGATCTGAATAGGCGCCGCACATTTACAGGTACCCACGATGATGGTGTATTCACACCTGTTGTTCCCCATGGGACACTCTGGGGATCAACTACCTGATTGTATTTTCCGCTATTTTTTTCCAATACCAACGCACACAATTCTGGCATTCGGTGTTCCGATACCATATAAATATCCGCCAGAGGAAGATGATTCCGGATTTCTGTTTTTCGTAATTGCAACATTGTTAATCAAAACATACTCATCATTTGAAGACATTGTGTATCGGATAATGCTTGTTGCTGTCAGATATTTTCTCGGATCTAAGTAAGTATCTGTCGCTGTCCCTCTTGCTCTCGCACCGCTTACATATTCTTCATTATATACTTTTCCTTCTTCAGTTACCGGGATATAATAAGTTGCACTCTCTATTGTATCTTCATATTGTACACCACTTCGTGCTGTTTTGCCAGCAATTTCAGACTCGATCACAACCGGAACTGTAATCAATTCGTCTCCGATATAAATATCTGCAAATTCAACCTGTTCGCTTGGAAATTGATTTGTTTTTCAGCATATCGATTTTTTAATAAATCTGTTAACATTCCTTGTCTGTATAATCTGCTTAAATAATATGCATCTTTTTTAGATACCGCATTTCCAATTCAATTTCTTTTCGTTTTTCATAAACGCAGGTTAAATTGGCTAGAATTTTACATGCGGTATCTCCTCTCATACATTCGATTGTAAACTTCATACCTTCCTTTGCAATCTGTTCTGACAGCTCTAATTCATTATTATCTTCGAGAATTGCCGCGTAACAGACATATAGTAATATCCCCTGTACTACATGTCCGCGCAATGTACTTTCATTTTTATGATATTGTTTTAATACTTCTGCATATATTTCACATGCACTGTCATATTTTCCCATTGCCGCAAATGTTCTGGCAATCTGGTTCATTATTGCAAATTCTGTTCGAAACGGTATTCTGTATATTCTTTTCCAGATGGAAGAGGCGGCATCGTTATTGCAAGTATTTTTCGCCATTCTTCAATTGCTTCTTCGTTGGAAATTCGCCCGTTCCGCAACTTTTCCGTAATTCTGGCTCTTTCCAAATATTGCTTATTAACCGGTATTTTTTATCAAGTTCTGACTCTATTCTTTCAAATAGCATCTCTGCTTCCTGACGTTTTCATTCCCAATCAGGCGATTATAATCTCTCACCCATCCATACACTTCATAATGCTCTGACTCTATGAATCCGTAGTATCTCTCACGCTCAATCCCAAGTTTTTTTCCACAACCGATACAGCTTCTTCTGATTTGGTGTTCTCCCGGATTCAATTCTGGATACAGTCTCCCATGCACAGATGTCTTCGCTCATCTCATACTGTGTAACTCCTTTTTCTTCCCGCAGATTTTTCAGAAAATAATTGCTGATAATGCACTCTCTCTGCGTACTGCTCTGCATAAATAAAGCCAATGAGATTTCCTTGGTCTGACATTCACCGGCAACCTCATAAAGTGTCCGTATCGCATCCAGATAACGGTCACATTCTTCTACCTCCGCTTTTCTCTCCGAGACGCTCCTCACACTCTTTCTTTAGTTCTAGCAATTGTGTCAGCCAATGCAATGCCCCATTTTCTGTCGGGCAGTCGATCCCTTTATTTATCGTGTATTTGGCGGTTTTATCATATTGTATATCCAGAAGGATTCTTCCGAGCAGCCAGATACACTGTGGATAAATCTTCACTTTTTCTTCTTCATCCGTGTATTGTTCACAGATATACTGTTCCATCTTCCGGGCATTATCCAGCAGCCGTTCTGTATCACCGCATTGATATTGCATCCAGAATATCATATAGATCAGATAAATTTCCTGATGAAAAAGATGGATATTCTGTCCTTTATCTCTGCTGTTGTAAGATGAAGAGACGTCTTAATTTCCGCCGCAATACAGCTGTCAGTTTTCCTGCTTTGTTATAATTGCTTATTGCCTCTGCCATCTGTATATACTGCCGATGTATCAGCTTCTCTTCATCGGTTATGTCTTTAGTACTGCCGGATCAGTTCTTCTGCATCGGCTGACCTTTTCTGCAAAAGAGCCTCGTATATTCTGTCCCGCAGTTCCAGAATCCTATATTCGTCACTGCTTACAACAATTTCTAATTTATCTAAAGATTTGCCATAAGTCTCAAAAAGTGCTTCCATTATAAGATATTCAATCTCTTTCGTACCATTCTCAACTCTCGAAAGTTCTGCCTCAACAGCCCCCTCGCTGCCTCTTCAATCGTCCGTCCCTGTTTTTCCCGAAATTCACGGATCATATGCCCGAGTCTTTTCCCCATAATTGTTTCTATCCTTCTTGCGATTACCTCTCGCACAATTTCTTCCGTTTGATATACAGATTTATCTTTGGATTTTCTACTACAATTATACTCGAATTTTAACGTTTTTCATATGACGTTTTCTGAAACCTGTAATACATTTTAACAGCGATTATGTACTTTCTCCGCAAAGCATAAAACTGCTGTCATATGCCCCTCTGCACATGACAACAGTTTTACTTATGATTTATAACATTTTTTTTCTTTCGCAGGAAAAGCATCGTAATTACACAGATCAGCAATGTGATAATACAAATGATCAGAAATCCGTGCGGTGTATTTGCAAACGGCATCCAGTTTTCATTGACATTCATACCGTAGATACCGGAAATGACCGTTGGGATTGCCATTACAATTGTAATAGATGTCAGATATTTCATAACGTTATTCAGGCGGTTATCCAATAAAGAGGACATCAGCTCTCTTGTTCCGTTGATAATATCTCGATAGATACTTGTCATTTCGATTGCCTGACGGTTTTCCACAATCACATCATCCAGAAGCTCTTTATCTTCCGGGTACTGCTCCAGCCGTTTATAACGGGTCAGCCGGTCAAGCACAACCCCATTTGCCCGGAGGGATGTCGCAAAGTAGACCAGTGTGGATTCCAGTTCGTGCAGGTTGATCAGATCGAAATCGTCTGTATCGCTTCCGACACGTTCTTCTATCTCAGTACGTCTTTTATCGATGATCCGGAGATTTGCCTGATAAATTGCTGCGCCGTCCGGTAAAGGATCTGATACACAAAACGAAGCTTCTTCTTTGTGCTGAATTCTTTCACCCGGCTCCGCACAAAGTTCTGCAATACCGGCGTATCCTCCGTGCAGACCGTAACAATGATATCCTGTGTCAGAATGATACCAAGCGGAATTGTCGTGTATGTTCTCTGATCATGACGTATCTCGATGGCCGGGATATCCACCAATATCAGCGTATATCCATCCTGCAGTTCAATACGGGAACTTTCTTCAACGTCGAGTGCAGCCTTCACGTCATCAATGTCTACCATTAATTTCTCAGCAATTTCCTCACACTCATCATGTGTTGGGTTGATCATCTGCACCCATACACCATCACTTAATTTTTCTTCTTCATGTATGACCTGATCGTCCGTCCTATAATAAGTCATCATAATTGTCACCTGTTCCTATGTCCAGCCACGTTACTTTTTTCCCAAATGTGTCTTTTTCTCTCGTATACGTTTTACATACTTTATCATAACACACATTTTTTTATGCCACGTCATTTTTTACATACGATCGGCGAAACATTTGATGTAAAAGTTTGCCTTGAATATTTCATTATTTTTTTTGCCCGGTCAGGAAGCTGTACCAGAATGATTCGCAGCAAACATCAGCACGCAGCCATAAGTTCTTTGGAGAAAGCGTCTGATGCAGGATAAGGAATCCTGCAATTACTGAAACCACTGATTCCAGGCTGAGGATCAACGATGCAACCGTCGGATTCATTCCCTTCTGTCCGATGATCTGCAGCGTATATGCCACACCGCAGGACATGACACCTGCGTAAAGATCGGCATCCATGCTGCAAGAATATCGACATTTGCGGATGTTCCGTCAAAACCATCCCTACACCAGACAGGATTCCACAGGTAAAAAAATTGTATGCAGGATATTTTCACTCCATCCGCTTTTGGGGAAAAATAATCAATAACTAAAATGTGCAAGGAAAATACCAGCGCACAAAGCATTAATAAAAGATCTCCCTTTTGAATAGAAAATCCGCTTTCCGTCATACATAAGAGGTACAATCCGACTACCGCAATTCCGACACCGCACCAGACTTTACCGCCCACTTTTTTTCGCAGAAAATGCCAAGTACCGGAACAATCACGATATACATGGCTGTGATAAATCCGGCTTTTCCGACAGATGTATACATGATCCCAAACTGCTGCAGATTACTTGCAATACAGAGAAACACCGCAGGCAATACCGCCAATGAAAAGTGTCTTCCGCTCTTTGCCATCCATTTTTTTTGCAGCTTCCGTGTTGCCTTTTCCATTTATCTTTCCCAAAAGGGCAATGCATGGAAGCAGTACCACACCTCCAATGATGCTTCGCATCACATTAAAAGTAAACGGGCCAACATAGTCCATACTGACACTCTGGGCAACAAATGCAACGCCCCAGATGGTCGCAGTTAAAAGTAATAATAATGATTGACGTAAGATAAACTTATTCATAATCCTCCTTGTTTGCGGAGCAAATGCGACTGTCCTTACAGGAGCAGAGGATTTTGTCTCCCAATGTAACAGAATAGGGCGGCTTATAAAGCCACCCTGCTTAATCTTCAAAACTAAGTTACCATTTTCGGGCAATTTGTGCAAGCATTTCCACAGATTTGTTATGAAAAAAACTGATACCCAGTTTATAAATATCATAGAACTGCTTAAGAGATTCTTCACTTTCCAGTCAAATTTCTGTCACAAATTTCCTTTAATATAAAATCATCAAAAAAGGAGCTGCCGGTTTCAAAGCAGTTTGGGGTTGGAACAGTTCCGTCTAAATACAATTCCTGTGGACATTATTTTTTCCAATGTCTACAGGGTTAAAATATATATGGGCAGCATTTCGTAAAGTTCGAAATGCTGCCCTCCTTTTTAATGTCCGTCGCCGGATTTAAATCCGGTATCTGACACGATTTTTTCACTGTTCTGTTTCACGGTATCGGAAGCGGTGTAAGCACTGTCCTCATACAAAAAGATATGCAGTTCTTTTACATTGTCGCTCAGATCACACGGTATCACGACATCACCTGTTTTTTGCTCAAAACCCTAGTTGTCTTGGTAAATGGAAATCCTGTGGTGTCTCCAATGGAATATTGAAAACCTGTGACGCAAGCGCTAACAGTTCTGCATTTGAAAAACTGGTCTGGATATCACCACATACCTCATTGATGAGCTTATTTACGGTTGTAAGATCGGACTGCTGTGCTTTTTTCACCATCGCGGTCAAAACCGTACGCTGACGCTCTGTTCTGCGGTAATCATCACCGCCTCCATATCGGATTCTCGCATATGCACATGCCTGCACACCGTTTAAAGTATATGTGCCTCCCTGCGTAAGATTCTCGGCCTTATTTCCGGTCAATTCGTTTAACTCCCGGATATATCCGGTCATGAGAGACGCCTCATCATCTGTGATCTCCATGTCCACACCGCCAAGTAAATCGACGCATTCGATGATCGAGTTGAAGTCGACTGTCACATAATCTGTGATGTTTAAATCAAGGTTTACATTTAGCATGGATATCGCCTGCTCCGGTCCACCCTTAGCGTAGGCGGCATTGCATTTCTGGAAAATTCCATCTCCGGTATCCAAATAAGTGTCGCGGTAGACAGAAACCAATTTTACCTCTTTTTGTATCATTATTAATATTGGCAAGCATAATGACATCGCTCCGCCCCTGCGACAAATTTCCATTGAGCGATTGTCCAGACCAAACATCGCAATGGTCTGGTAACCCTTCATAATTTTCCGGGATTCCTGCGAAATATCCTCATTGACCTCAATCTTGTCCATATCCAGCTTTGTTTTCTCAATTTTGCTTAATTTTGACACAAAAAAAAGAACCACCGCAAGAATAAGCAGCAACACGATCTCCATGATAAAAATCGTGTTGCGCCGCCTTCTTGCTGCCGCTCTTTTCTGATATCTTCTGCTGTTTTTTCTGTGATCCTGTTCCCTTCTCGGATTTACGTTTTCTCTCTGACTCATTTTTCATCCCCGGCTTTCTTTTTTGTAATCATTCAGTACTTTAAATTTATGTTACAAAAAGAGAGCCAGTGATTCAATCAAGCTTTTCTTAATCATTCTTAATAATCTGCCGCATAATTTCTTATGAAACTTTTTAAGGACTGCACCTTTTAAACCGCTGAATAACCGCTGATTCCAATGAAATAGCAAAGCAGATATAAGAGCAGTAAATGCGCCGGATAGAAAACATAGAAGAAATATTTCATCTTCCAGCCGCGGGTTCCGTTTTTCTCCCGTATCCACAGGGTTAAAATATATGGGCAAAGCATTTCGGAAGTGGAAATGCTGCCCTCCTTTTTACTCTCAATTCATCCGCAACTTTACGCCTATTGCCTGTACCAGACCATCTCCTGCAGATTACACCAGAAATAATCATCTGTACAGCCTGCTACATAGCATGTAAACATATCTCCAGCCTTGCTATCATCATAATAAAAGCTGAGTCTTGGGCATAGCCCCTGTTGGGAGCGGTCTGTCAGTTTCCCATACATATGGTTCCTGATTACAAAATCCTATATTTTCAGATTCTAATGTATAAATATAAGCACCGTCTTCCTGAATACGGAACGCCATACCCCAGCTCGGACAATACCATGTACCAATGAAATTCTTTTCCATTGTCTCAGCATAATCATCAAACACATCAAAGCCTTCCACCGAAGATGCATCTGCTGTAATCCGGAAAGACGCATACTCACTGTCTGTGATCGGTCCTGATTTCACTATATTGCTCTGATCCGGTTTAAAGTTCCGTATCTTCTATTATTTCTGATACCATCTCTGTGTTTTCAGTCTCTGATTTTTTATGTCAGCTTCTGTGGAAATCTCTGTGCCATTATGATATGTTTCATCCTGGCTTTCCTGCTGCTTCCCCGTCTTCATTGCTTCCCATTGTGTATGTATATCACTTCCTGCACCCACAAAAATCACAAGACTCAATCCTACAATAAAGCACCACATCAGCACGAGGATAAAAATAGTTAAAAATCTTATTCCTTCTTTTTTCCTAGTCCCTTCCACTTATTTTGGGAACGTCTCAGAAGATAAACAATCCTTACACTGACTAAAATCCACAAGCCCACTAAAAGCAGCGTTGCCCCAATAAGCATAAAATTATAATAACTATCTGAACTTCCCACAACAAATGTCCAGACTCCATAACCGACGGCAGTTGCAGCCATCAATATTCCAAACCAAAGATTCAGATATGACTCTGTTTTTGTGTCCTGTTCTGCCATGATCTCCCACGTTTTTACAGTGTCCATCAGCCTGGTCTGATCCCCGCTTCTGAAAATCTCCTGTAATTCATCATCCGGCAGCTTAACGGTCTTAGAAGGCACCGCAGCGCCAATGCTCCAGTTCGATCTGCCAGCTGTCCTCCCTCGCACGAAATGATGCTGCTGCAAGCAGAAAATAATAGGTCTTCAACACATTTTTTCCCAGACTTTCTACTGCAATCTGGGAAAGTGCCTGTTTTGCAGCCAACGGTTTTTCCATCAGGATATCCTGCTTGGCCATTGTCAGCAGGGTTATACTCTTTAAGAAAAATTTTTTATTATGATTTTCGCGATAGATGACCAGATTATAATCGTGCTTTTTCCTGCAGCGTAAAATCCTTCATCCGCTTTGCAACAATTCCATTATGGAAAATGCGAAACCCCATCATAGAAAACATGCATATAACATAAAGAAGGATGTAGCTTGAAAGCTTTATTTCTATCTGTGGAAACAGTATTTTATCCACCATACCAAGAGCAAATAATAACAGCAAAATCAGATATCTGAGCGCACACTCTCTTTGCTCTGCGTATACATTTTCTTGCCATTTCAATTCCGCGGTTGTCGTACAATTCCACTGATTCATTTGTGTCATATATATTCACGATTCCTGCCCCTTTTGTATTACGTCAAGCTTGTATTTCATTTTCTATCAAAAGCTAAACCGCTGAATATCCGCTGATTCCCATGAAATAGCAAAGCAGATATAAAATCAATAAGTGTGCCGGGTAGAAAATATAGAAGAAATATTTCATCTTCCAGCCGCGGGTTCCGTTATAAAATGCGATCGGGATAAAGCCGAACAGCGCCGGTGTCTCCCAGATGAATGATGCGCATCCTGCGATGATCTGCCACATTTTTTTCTTGTGGAAAATGTATAAGACCATGATACAGAATACACCTTTTTCGGCATAATCGGTCTTTAAAAATACGCCAGTGCCATTCCTGCTGCCACGATCAGGATATACAAGATCATCTTCAACGCCTGATTCCACTCTTCTTTTTTCTTCCACTGCACGGTAAGCGATCATCATCAGCAAACCAATGAATAGTGTAAAAAGACATTCTGATAATTGAATTCGAGTATTTTGCTGCTGAATGCCAGATCAAACGGTATCTCTGAGAGCAACGCAAACAGTCCAAGCCGCATCGCATATTTTTTCACATCATGTGCATGTAGAAATCCCTCCACCAGCAAGAAGCAGAAGATTGGAAACGCCACACGTCCGATCATTCGCATGATCGTGTACATCCAATACAATGCTCCATTTGCAGAGAGCCATTGCATGATCGCATCTGTATTGGTCTGATCGAGTTCTCCCAGCCCGTTTACCATCAGAAGTCTTGCCAGCACAGCAGCGCCGATATGGTCGATCAGCATGGTGACGATGGCGATCATTTTTAAGGTACTTCCGCTGATTCCTTTTTTCTTCTCCATAATCTTCCTTTTTCTAGCCAACAAACTCGGCAACACATCTGCGGTATGCCGCTACCGGATCATCTGCCTGAGTGATTGGTCTGCCGACTACGATATAGTCAGAGCCAAGCTCTTTTGCTTTTGCAGGTGTTGTCACACGTTTCTGATCGCCAACATCGCCGTCTGCAAAACGGACACCCGGTGTAATGGCAAGGAATTTGTCTCCACATACCTCGTGTACTTTTCCTGCCTCTAATGGAGAGCATACCACACCGTCTAACCCTGCTTCCATTGTATTTTTTGCATAATGCATAACCGTTTTGTCAATCGGTTTGTCAATCCACAATTCTTCCTGCATCACTTCCTCACTTGTGGAGGTAAGCTGTGTCACAGCAATCAGCAGAGGTCTCGTTCCGTCTGCTCTTGTCAGTCCCTCAATCGCTGCGGACATCATCGCTTTGGTTCCTGCCGCATGAACATTGCACATATCAACATCAAGGTTTGATAATACTGCCATGGATTTTTTGACTGTATTTGGAATATCATGTAATTTCAGATCAAGGAAAATCTTATGTCCCATCTTCTTAATCGTTCTGACGATCTCAGGTCCTTCTGCGTAAAAAAGTTCCATTCCGATTTTTACAAATGGCTTTTCATCCTGAAATTTGCTTAAAAAAGCTCACTACTTCTTCTTTGCTGTTAAAATCACAGGCAATAATGACATCTCTTCCCATAAGTTCTCCTTTTTCTATTCTCTGTATTTATTCTTTTTTACAGTGACCGTTATGTATCACCTCATCAAAGAATACTACATCCAAATTTAATTGTAAACATAATTACCTGCAAAAACATTCATTTTTTTCTAGACAATTGCATTTAATTATGCTAATATAACGAAGTACGGTTTTGGACGTACAACCGAATATATCGGAATGTGGCTCAGCTTGGTAGAGCGCTTCGTTCGGGACGAAGAGGTCGCGTGTTCGAATCACGTCATTCCGACTGACTGAGAGGATATTGATATCACATCAATATCCTTTTTATTACTTTCACACAAAATTTCACCCAAACATACTACAAATATAAAATTTAACAAAAATTCACATTATAATAGCAATTTCCGGCTGTTTTGCTGCTGGCTATATGCTATAATAATCGGACAAGCAAAAAAAGGAGATGACACTATGAAGAATATAGAATTGTCAGCCTGCGAAGAAATGATAATGACAATTATCTGGAACAATGAGGCTGAATTAGATTTAGCAGCAGTCATGACTCAGACAAACGAGCGCTATCATACTGCCCTGGAAACCACAGACAGTATCTACTTTTCTTGCAAGAGCTAAGAAAAAAGGCTTTCTGGCTTCTTATCAGAAAGGACGTTACTCTTACTATCAACCACTTGTGAGCAAAGAGGAATACCGCAAAATGAAGCTTCTCGCCCTGTTGACCAAGTTCTATGATAACGATAGGGAAGCTATGAAGAAAGATATAATGGCATGAAAAAACAGTTCTAATTACCGGTGCGTCACGTGGTATCGGACGTGCAATCGCTGTTGCTTTTGCAAAAGCAGGTTATAACCTTGTCATCACCTGCTCCAAAAGTGAAACAGAACTTTTACATTTAAAAACGATCTAGAAAGAGACTATTCCGTAGATGTCCTTGCAAGTATTGGTGACATCTCTGATTTCGAATATGTGACACAGCTTTTTTCACATATTGAGCAGCGTTTTCACGGTGTCGATGTGTTAGTCAACAATGCCGGGATCTCATATGTCGGTCTGCTAACTGACATGACGATCGATGAATGGAATCATATTCTGGGTGTGAATCTCACTTCCGTATTTTCCACCTGTAAACTGGCGATTCCTCATATGCTTTCCAGAAAATCCGGAAAAATCATTAATATTTCCTCTGTCTGGGGAAATGTTGGAGCATCCTGTGAAGTAGCCTATTCCGCCTGCAAGGGAGGAATGAATTCTTTACCAGAGGTCTTGCCAAGGAACTTGCACCAAGCAATATCCAGGTAAACGCCATTGCATGCGGCTGCATCGACACACAGATGAATGCATGCTTTTCCGAAGAAGAACGTGCTGCATTAACAGATGAAATTCCAGCCGGAAGATTCGGAATGCCGGAGGAGGTTGCCTCCCTTGTTCTGACGCTTGCCGAAGGAAATGAATATCTGACAGGTCAAATCATAACATTAGACGGTGGCTGGATTTAGCCATCGTCTTTTTTCTTAGATTTTAAGAATAAATTCAGAAAATCGGTACTTTCCAATATTTACCAGTCAAGTGAGCTAAAATCCTTTTAATTTAACGAAAAGGAGCTCTCACTAATGAAAATTCAAGAAGAACGTGTACTCTTATTAATGGAGGAAAACGGAATCACACAGCGAAAAATGGCACAGGATCTCGCCATTTCCCCAACCACACTAAATGGCTATCTGCATGGAAAATATCTTCATGTTCCGGATGATGTGATACGCGAAATTGCTGACTATCTGCAGGTTTCCGTCGACTATATAACAGACCGGTCGGCACTGCTTCAGATTGGGAACGGGATCCACGACAAAGAGGAAGCGGTGGTTTTGATAATTATCGTCATCTGCGTCCTTCTGACAAAAAAAATCGCAGCCGACCTTATCAGCCAGTTGCTTAAAAATAATTATGAGGATTCCAGCAAAGCATAATCCTGTTTACTAGCTTTCCTCTGCCGTCAGGATTATAACTGTTCTCGGCGGAACTTTCAATGATTTTTTTTATAATAAAACTCGGTCTGTGCCTCCACATCTTTTCCATCTTCATATGGAAGAAATGTGTTCACACAGACTTTCCACTGCATTCCCATCGGAAGCTCCGGAAGCTGCATGATCAGTGTTTCCCAATATGCATTCATGCAGTAGAACACAATATCATCACGGATATCATTCTCATCTCTTCCTGCATACATAATACCGATCAGCCGGCTGTTATTATCTGTACCGCCATTCCATGGGAAACCATTGTGGATACTGATCTCCGGCAGTTTACATGCCGCCGGTTTTGTAGTCTTACGCAGGATCGCATTATCTTTCCGCAGGCGGATCATATAGCGGAAGAAATCGTGGATTTCTTTGTATTCTTCCAGTCGGTTCCAATCCAGCCAAGATGTGATATTATCCTGACAGTAAGAGTTGTTATTTCCAAACTGTGTATTGCAGAATTCATCTCCTGCAAAAAACATCGCCGGTCCGCGGCTGCACATCAATGTTGCAAACGCATTTTTTACCATGCGGCGGCGCAAGCCCTTCGATTTCCGGATCGTCTGTTGCACCTTCCGCCCCACAGTTCCAACTGTTTCCATTGTTATCACCGTCCGTATTTCCCCAGCCGTTTTTTCTCGTTGTGCTTCATATTATAAGAATACAGATCATATAAAGGTAAATCCATCGTGGCGTCAGGAAATTCACGGATGCACTGATTCCTCGATGTGCCGGATCGTACAAGTCTCGTGATCCGGTAATTCGCGTGATCGCGGTTCCAGCCATCCCACCATCGCCCTTTAAGAAGCGGCGCATGTCATCACGGTATCTTCCATTCCACTCTGCCCAACGGCTCCAGGATGGGAAACTGCCCACCTGATATAAACCACCGGCATCCCATGCCTCGGCGATCAGCTTTGCTTTTGCGAGAATCGGATCGCATGCAAGTCCCCTGTAAAATAGGTGGATTTTCCATCGGTGCCCCATTCTGGTCTCTGCTTAAAATAGATGCAAGGTCAAACCTGAATCCATCCACCCTGTAATTGATGACCCAGTATCTCAGACAGTCAATGATAAATTTACGCACGATCGGATGATTACAGTTCATGACATTTCCGCATCCACTAAAGTTGTAGTAATATCCATCCGGTGTCAGCATATAGTAGATATTATTGTCAATTCCTTTAAAGGAAAAACATGGTCCCTTCTCATTTCCCTCCGCTGTATGGTTAAATACAACGTCCAAAATAACCTCTATTCCATTTTCCTTCAGTTCATAGATCAGATTCTTTAACTCATCACCCTCATGGTTGTGTTCCACCACTGAAGTATAACTTGTGTTGGGTGCAAAAAAACAGACCGTGTTGTATCCCCAGTAATTATACAGACGTTCTCCGTCCACCACACGGGTGTCTTCCATCTCATCAAACTCAAAAACAGGCATCAGCTCCACTGCATTGATCCCGAGATCTTTCAGATAAGGGATCTTTTCCCTCAAGCCCTCAAAGTACCAGGTGCTTTCACGCCGGAGGATGCATCTCTTGTGAAACCACGCACATGCATTTCATAAATGACCAGATCTTCAAACGGATGATTCAGAAAACGGCTCTTTTCCCAGTCAAAATTATTTTCCACTACCCGGGCATGGTATACAAAGTCTTTTCCACCTTCCGGGCGCTCTCCCCAGTGTCTCTGCCCTGTCACTGCCCGGGCGTATGGATCAAGCAGGATATTGTCTTTATGAAACCGCAGTCCTTTTTTTTTTCATCATAAGGTCCGTCCAACTGGAACGCATATTCAAACTCTTCGATTTTCAACCCAAAAACCAGCATGGAATATGTGCTTCCAATACAGTAAGTTTCCGGATAACGTATTTTTGCAAATGGCTCCTGTTCTTTCGGGCGGAACAATAACAGTGTACATCCGGTCGCTCCCATGGAATGGATGGAAAACTGACTCCATTCGCCGCCTGCGCCGCACCATTCCTGTCATAAAATCCGGGCCGCACTTTATATCCTGAAATCTCATCCAATGGCTGAAGTTTATCACCCCTGTGTGGTTTATGATCAAAGTTCATCTGTTTTCACCTCATTTTCTTCTGCTCTATGGTAACGCATTCTGACACTCTGCATGCTTCACAGCATGCATCGCTTTTAATTATATTCTTATTATACTCGAAATACTTGATTTTACAATTTTTGTATACTACATTATATTTAAAATAATCAAAAAGGAGCATGGTTTTCCATAAAACACATGGAATGAACCAACCATTATTTTCAATGCGCACTTTATATGTATCCAGAACCCCCGCAGACTCTTCTGTCTATCCGACCATCAGCGCGGCACTTGATGCCATTCCGATGGATCTTAATGAACCGGCCTGCATTTATCTTGCACCCGGCATTTACCATGAAAAAATAACTATCAATAAACCATATCTGACGATCCTCGGCACTGGCAAGTCAAATAAAGATGTCGTCCTGACTTATGATGATTACGCCCCTTGCTCCCATGGCTGATATTGGAAAAACTCGGAACTTTCCGCTCCTACTCTGTTTTCATTGATACGCATGACGTCACACTGCAAAATCTCACAATTGAAAATGCATCGGGCGATTCTCTCACACACGGACAGGCAATCGCGCTCTATGCCGATGGTGACCGGCTTGTGATTGATTCCTGCCGTCTGCTCGGCCATCAGGATACCCTTTTCACCGGACCGCTTCCGCCAAAAGAGATCGAGCCTGACGGTTTTATCGGTCCGAAACAATCTGCCCCAAGAATCAACGGCAGACAATATTATAAGAACTGTTATATCTGTGGCGACATTGATTTTATTTTTGGAAGCGCCACCGCATATTTTGAAAGCTGCGTGATAGAATCCCTGTGTCGTACTACGAATGTAAATGACATTCAGGGCTACATTACTGCCGCCTCCACACCGGAAAGTCAGGAATACGGATATGTATTTTCCAACTGTAAACTTATCTCAAAGGACTGCCCGCCTAATTCTGTCTATCTCGGAAGACCATGGCGCAATTATGCTAAAACCGTTTTTCTTGAATGTGCATTGGGAAATCATATTCATGAATGCGGTTTTCATGACTGGAAGAAAGAGGATGCACGAAATACGGTTTTGTACGCAGAATATAGAAATTACCCCGCATCCAGCGCAGACACAACATCCAATAACCGTTCCCTAAACGATGATATCCACTGTATTGACGGCAGATGCATACCTTATCCACACCGGGCAGAATATGTCTGTGAATTAGATGCCGTACAGGCAGAACATTTTTCCAAAGAGAATGTGCTTTCCGGGGCAGATTACTGGAATCCATGACGTTCTCACAGATGGTTACAGTTCGCTCGTGCCTCGTTCCAGTAACCACAGATGTGGAGAGCTTTGGAACAGCTTGCAGATTATCATTGTTTTCTTTTCAGAAAAATGGTAATATAAAGTTAATATTTCACTGGTGTGTTACCAGCAATCACAAATGCAGATGAAAAAGAACTATACTTGTCAATAACTTGAGGAGGGTATCATACATGGAAGAAAAGATTTATAAAACAATGAGTTCCACAGGTGCTGCAAATCTTGCAATCGGGATCTGCGTTCTTGTTGGCGGAATTGTTTCCGGAATCCTTTTTGATCGTAAACGGTGCAAGATTATTAAAACACAAAGGAAAAATTATGTTTTAATGGTATCTTTCCAAAAAGGAGAGAATGTATCCCTTTAAAGGGAGACTTTCTCTCCTTTTTTCTTGCAATAAGTCAGCCTATTTTACGAATTCCTCAATCACACAGGAATGTTCCTTTGTTTTCACATCATAATTAATCCCGACAAGCAACAGATTTCCCAGATATTCTTCCAGACTCTGGCAGTATTCTTTCTCTTTGATCTGGCTGATTGCACCGGCTGCGCTCTTATCCCATTTTAATTCAACTACCAATGCCGGTTTCTCCGGGTATTTTTTTCTTGGAATATATACCATATCTGCGAATCCTTTTCCCCCTGCCAGTTCACGATGCACAGTATAAAAATTTCTTGCAGCGTATAATGCCAGCGAGATTGTATAGCTTAATGCATTTTCGTCATTATACTGAATATGTGACGTCTCAAAATGAGCCTGTCTGATTCCTTCTGCAACCTGTTCCGGTCTTCTCTGCCAGATGGCATTCAATATGTCTGCGGAATTTTTCAGTGCCTGTGATACTTCTCCCCAGTCAGACACAGACACCGCATTCACATACTCACTTCTTATTTCATTATTTGGAATAAACACACATTTTTCATTCGAGTCATACCCCAAATAGCCTAGATGGATCAACAGTGTCAGGACATCATCCTCGGTGCGGAAAGTCGTCATATCGTTTGTAAAACTGGCCGTATTCACCGGTACATTTTCCCCGGCGATCATGCTTAACACATCATCTTTCAGTCCGTCAAAGTTCATATCAATGTAAACTGTAACGCTTCAAATGTTTCTGTCTGATTCCAGTAATTTTCTATTTTTTCAAAACGCATACAGTTCACAACCGATCTCGGACTGTAAATGGATTTCTCTTTTTCAAAGGAATAACCATCATACCAGCTTTTCACCTCTGACATGTCTGCTTTATATTGTCTGCACAATGCTTCTACTTCTGTTTCCGTGAATCCCACATAAGATGCAAGTGGTCCGGGACTGATCATGGAAAATTCATCAAACATATTTAACGCAGAATGCGTCCCATACTTTTTGATTGGCAGAATTCCTGTCATATACGCAAGGTGAATGTATCCTTTATCTTTTAGCAGATCTCTCAGAAAATCAAGGTATTTCTCCTGCGCTTCCCTGTCCTGCTTGTATTCCCTGAAAATACAGTCCCATTCATCAATAATCACTACGAACGGAATCTTCTTCTCTCTGTAAATATCCTGCATGGATTCCACAAGGTCTGTATCGTCAAAATAATCCACATCCGGATGCTCTGCTTTCAGTTCCCGGATCACCAGCTTTTTGATCCGGTCGATCAGCTTGTCAACATCACCGGTTCTGCTTAAGAATTCCTGCATATTCAAAAAAATAGTATCGTACTGATTTAAATGCTTTTTAAATCCGCTCTCTTTTGAAATTTCCAATCCTTCAAACAGTTTTTCCGAATCACATTCTCTGCTATAATATGCGGACAACATGTTAGCTGCCATTGATTTTCCAAAACGTCTTGGTCTGCTGACACAGATGTATCTCTACATTGTGTTGATCACATGGTTACAATACCCGATCAAACCTGTTTTATCCACATAGATTTCGGAATGAACCATCTTATAGAACATGTCATTTCCCGGATTCAGATAATTTCCCATGAAGTCCTCCTGCTTTTCTATTATCGGCTGACGTTCACTATATGTTCCCCGTCACTGCCTGCCCGGCATTGCCTGTCATATTTTCGTTGCTTATTATGTTTATTGTAACGCTTTTGTAAGAAATACAAAAGAGCTTTTAAAATTTCTTTTTCGCATAAATAAGCATATAGATAACTCCAACAACCCAGAACAGACACGAATAGATTCACCTTTTATCACTCTTTTATAGTCATAAAGAATGTTTGCAAAAGACTGCCACGCTTCGCTTCTGCCTCCATTTTCTGCAGGCAATTATCTACGTCTAACTCTTCCAGTTTTCTCTCTTGAATCCACTCACAAAATAAAATTGCTCCCTGTATCCTCTCCTGCTCCGCTTTTAATCTGTCTTTCTGCTGTGCAAGCGCTGTCGGCAGATCAATTGCTCCGTCCAGCAGATTTCGTATTTCTTCTAAAGGCATATCCAGTTTTTCGGAACAGATAAATGAATTTCAGCCGTCTGATATCTTCCTCTGAATATTTCCGATATCCGTTTATCGTATTTCTGTCCGGATGAATCAAACCCATTTTTTCATAATAGCGGATGTTCTGTTTGTTAATTCCGCTCTCTGCTTCTGCCTCTTTGATGTTTTTCATAATTGCCACCCTGCCTTTTCTCTCTGATTTTTTTGGTTCATTATAAAGGGTGTAGTGACTATAAGGTCAATGATTTTTGCACAATATAATCTAAATAAAAATATCTGACTAAAAATACAACTTTTCGCCAGATATTTTTATTTATGAAATATTTTGTTCCATACAATATTTTTCTACTAACTCCTATAAATTCTCCCTGCAACTGCAATCTGCCGCTCTGATTCTTCTTTACTTGCAATATAAAAATCATCATAATCACTGGCATGCCGTATCTCTTCTGCCTCACCGATTTTTCTACCCACTTCTCGCGGAAAAATCTCTGTCTTAACATAATCTTTATTGAAATTGGCAATTGCATCTTTATGACGTTTAAATGCCCTTCCATCTAATGCATGAACTGCATTTATCGCATGAAAAAATTGCATAATAGGCTCTGTTATTTGCGCCTTTATATTCACCTGCATTTAATAATATCTTTGCAGACTTCAGATCAGATTTTGCCGTCTCTATACGATATGACACAAGGTCTTTTCTTGTCCCTATCTTCTCATTATACTGCTCCATACAAAACCACTCCCTCCTTGTTCACATTTTCATAAAATGGATAATTAACAACCCATTTTTTTAAAATGGCTCTCACTCTTCGCAATCGGTTTTATATCGATATCATTATCTAAATTGAAATCATAAGTCATATAGGAAAGTTCCTTGCTGTACTTCTTCAAATCTAAATCTGACAAATCCAGCAAGATCATAATATCTACGTCTGAGTCTGGTCTGAAATCTCCTCTGGCATAGGACCCATACAGAATAATCTTTGATAAATGTGTACCGTATATTTTTTTATTTCTGAAATATAAGTTTGCAATAATCCGTTCATTTTTTGTGGCATAATTGTTACTCCTTTCCAGAATTATTTCACATTTTCTCTCTATTATATCCTCTGATTCTTTATTCCACAATATTCTTTACGATTTCTTCCTGATCCCATTCACGATCGCATAAAACGCCGGGAATAATACACCGACAACCGGCCAGATGATCCATGTTCTGTCCCAGTCATTAGTTGTAAAGCTCCATGCAAGATAGATGGCTGTGGCGATCAGCCAGTAAACCATTACCGGCCCAGACATCTTTTTGTTTTCATGTTTTTTCTGTCTGGTGTAGTCTTCTTCCTCCAGAAGCTGATTCACCGCATTCATTTTGGCTGCACTTCTCACAATGAAATAGGTTCCGATTGCAACAAGTGTTAGAAGCATACATACCGCTGAAACCATATAAAAATCACTTTCAGATACCGCAAGTGTTCCAAATAAAGGAATCACAGAGCATATGCAGCATGTAATTCCGATGACAAGCTGAGTCACATACGGACTGTGATAAGCATCTCTTTTTTCCTTCACCATGCCGCTTACTCCATAGGCAGTCTCTATGTCTTCCTTTTCCATAAATTCATATTTCTTTGTTTTCATACCGCAAAGAATAAAAATTGTTACCGCAATTGCAATTAAAACGATCAAAACACAGATTCCTATTCCAGCCGCTGCATTTTCACTGATATGATAATTTGGCATCTCACTCATTGTTCCTGCTGTTTTCTTGCAGCATCTTCCTGCCGCTTCTTCTCTGCTTCCTGAAAAATTCTGTCCGCTTCTTCCTTCCGTTTTCTTTCTTCCTCTGCAAAGAAGGAAAGACCCTCTTTGTCGTTACGAATCCGTTTTCGCTGCTCAAATTATCTGTGAGTGTCACAAGATACGAAATCTTGGAACGGATAACTGGATCTTTGCTTTAACGTGTAGGTTTTTCCAATCTCCAAGCCCGTGACATCCAAAAATGTTTTACAACCGGTTCAAATAGCTTCTCAGCATATGCACCCTGTTCTGCTTCCATCTGCTTCGTTAAGCGTTCGTATTCATTCTGATACGGAAGATTGGTCAGCATAGGTTCTTTATAAATACAGACATCCATGCGTTTTATCCCATGAATCTTAAACAGTGCGACAATTTCAGGATACTTGGTTTTCGGAAACCGGCAGTAGTACCCGATAAACTTCCCTTTTACTTCTCTTATGTACTTGTTGTATTTGTCTGCTTCGGTTATATACACCTTTGCATACCAAATCAGTGCAGCCGCAAATGCAATCGCAAGAAGGAAATGTACCTGCCAGAGACATCCAAATCCATATACTACGAAAAAGAATACTAATACAGCTCCGATTACACTACCCTCATCCTGAATCTGGCGGTTTTTCTCTACCTGATACAGCCCAACAAATAGTCCTGCAATAGAGAGGAATATAGCGGATCCCAGACAGTTCTCAAACCATGCCTCTGGAAGCAGGAAATACAATGGAATTAACAGCAGCATTGGGCCGAATATCCAACAGATCAGCAACCCAGATTCCCTTGCAATCTTATCCTGTTCGCGTCTTGAAAGCGTGTTATATCCTTCGACAGACTTCACCGCCTGTCTTGTATTCATCATTTCTTTTAACATCATCTATCACCTGTAACTTATTAATCATTTTAACATCGGAAAATCATTTTAGTTTTACATAGATATCTTCATTGTAACATTCCATAATCGGCAAGACACCGCCTCAATCCACCCATCACATCACTAAATACGATGCCGTACTGTGCAGCTTTGCTGCAGTCCATCCAGAGATTGTGCACCAGAGAACCTTCTTGTACCTGCTGCCTGCTTCCTGTGATCTGCAAAAATCCTTCGTAATCTCATACATGGACTGTGTTGTCTCACTTCCAAAATTGTAAACTCCACCCGGAAGCTGCAATATAACATCCTGCTCACCTGGTTGATTTTCTGCAAGAACCGTCTCGCCTGACAGCTTCCCGCTTTGCTGCAGTCCATTCTCCGGTAATTTTACAATCCGCTCCAGATTTTCACATACCTCACGCAGATAAGTGATCCCACGATACTGACGTCCAAAAGTAAGCGTCTCTTTCGCATTGAGGACATTCAATAGATAATTGCCTCTCGGTGAAATGTAATCATACATCCATTCCGCCCGCAAAGCATCACAGAATCCGGCTGTCTGTCCAACACCCGCTGTTCCATTTCCAGTTTATGCGCTCCATAGATATTCGCAGGTTTTGCCTCGTCCTCCCGATATGGTCCGTCGCTCTCGCAGCCACGGTACACCTGATCTGAACTGAAACAGATCAGTTTTCTCCCGTCTGATGCTTTCGCCAGATAAACCGGAAGAAGTACATTTGCATAATAGGACTCTTCCGGATTTTTCTCACAGATCCCCACATCCGAAATTGCAGCTGTGTGGATGATCACATCTGCTTCGCTCTCCTCCACGATCTGCCTGATCTGTTTTTCGTTCATTCCCTGAATGGACGGCGCGGCAATTGCTCCTTCTAACTCTTTCATCAGGCGTGTGCCCACAAAGCCGTGTGCTCCGGTAATCAATATTTCCATTTTGTTTTCCTCCTCATTCTTTTTAATGCATCTTCAACCCAAAGTCTTGATTTTCCTCCTCACAAAATATTCCAGATAATATGCCTCTTCAAATTATTTATTTCAGGGAGATTTATGAAAAAAAGTTTTGCATCACCAATGATGGTGTATCAGATTTTATCGGCACTATGCATACCATCTTTCTAGCAGATTCCCAGATAACTTCCCAGTTTCTCAAACTCTTCCGGATTAATGCAGTTCAGTATTGCCACATCTGCAATCTTTTTCCCTGCACTCCTCATAATCCATCCAGCAGACTTCTGCGACTTCCGACTCTTGCAGTTTCAGTTTACCAATATCCACCGGCTGTCTGTATACAAAATCATTACTGAGCTCATTATCCCGGAATATTTTTCCAGAAAAAGTTGTCTCAAACTTCACGAGTGTTGTTCCGAATAGTTCCAGCTGCTCCGGCTGTGCAGACAATCCCAGTTCTTCCTCAAACTCCCGCAGTGCACTCTCCATGACCCCATCTCCGGCACTGATATGCCCGGCAGAAGAGATATCATAGCAGCCGGGGTACGAATCCTTGTTATCGCTCCGCTTCTGAAGCAGTACATCATATCCGCTCTTATCATTTTCCCGCACGATCCAGATATGAACAGTTCCGTGCAGTGCGCCTTCACGATGTGCCACACTGCGTTCTTTTACTACGCCTGTTTTACTTCCATCCTCATTTAAAATATCGAAAAGCTCCAACTCTTTTGCATCCAGAACTGCCTGCTCCAGAATATCCTGCTTATTGTATACAAGCTTTTAAAGAAAAGAACTCCTTCTGCTCCTCTAACAGACGGAAGAAAATCCGGTCGCCTTCCCAGAGATTCAATTCCGAAATCTGGTCTTTTTCTACCCATTCCAGCACACCTTCGTTGCAGTCGATTGGTGTTCCCTCGAATCCATCTGCTGTAAAAGTGACATGTATTCTACGGTATCTTCCCCAGAACAAAAGTTATAATACCACGATATTGCCATGAAGTCAGGGTATAACCGGTTTCCTCCCAGACTTCCCTTAACATGCATTCTTCCGGACTTTCTCCCCACTCAAATTTTCCTCCGACACCGATCCATTTATCATGATTAATGTCATTTTCCTTTTTTGATCGGTGAAGCATCAGATATTTGTTATCTTTTTCAATATAACATAAGGTTGTCAATTTATTCATTTGTGAAAATACCCCTGTCTTTTTTCTTTTGATTTTAGCTTATCACTAAACCAGAGGATATTGCAACCTATAACCCATACCCCCGCAGTGCACGCTCTGTTGCTTACGCATAGTATTTTGCCTGTGCGCTCCAGAGTTCATAGTATTTGCAGTTCGTCTGTTCCACGAGCTCCTCGTGTGTTCCTGCTGCACGATCCTGCCCTGGTCAAAGACGACAATCTCATCACAAAACCTGCAGGAAGAAAGCCTATGACTTATGTAAACCGCTGTCCGGTCTCCTACGATCTCATTGAAACTGCTGTACACCTCCGCTTCCGCGATCGGGATCTAAGGCGGCAGTCGGTTCATCCAAGATCAGAAATGCCGCGTTCTGATACAGCGCCCCTTGCAAGTGCGATCTTCTGTTCCTCTCCGCCGGAGATGCTCACACCGTCGGCATCACAATCCTTGTAAAGCCAGGTATCTAACCCCTTTTCCATCCGGGCAGAGCGCGCATCAAAGCCAGCCTTGCTTAAACATTCCTCGTACTTTCTCTGAGTCATACTCTGTGGATGCTGCCCACATTCTGCCCAAGCGGAAGGGCAAATAGTTTAAAATCCTGAAAGACAACTGAGAATACGGACATGTATTCCTTATAATTGTATTTCTTAATGTTGATTCCATTCAGCAGGATCTCGCCTTCTGTCGGATCATAGAGCCGGCACAAAAGCTTGATAAATGTTGATTTTCCAGAACCGTTCTCCCCGACGATTGCTAATTTTTCTCCAATGCGGAATTTCAGATTTACATGGTCTAACACTTTTCTGTCTGTGCCGGGATAGCAGAAGCTGACATCCTTAAATTCCACTTCGTACTGACAGTCATTTCTTTTTTCCACGGTAAGGCTTCCCTGATACATATCATTCGGTGTATCCAGAAAATCAAAGGTTTTCTTTAAAAATTCCCGGTTTGTATTCACTTCACCAATTGCACCCAAAAATTCCTCCAGATTATGGCTTAAAGCTGTCACCGCACTGATATACTGTGTCACAGCACCGATTCCAAATGCACCTCCGTATGCCTTCAAGCAGACAAGCAGATACACCAGACCACTGCAGAGCCGTTCTGTCATATTTGCAGCCGCTGCCAGAACTCCTACTTTTCCTTTTTCCAGACGATCCATCTCGGTTCCGATTCCCCAGACTTTATTTTTCTCATAAAGTCCCATAGCAGCCGGGATCTGCTCATAAACACGGATATCCTGCTCCCGTTCCCGTTCTCCTGCCATACCTGCCATGAAACTCCAGACACGATTTCAAAAGTTGCACGCTCCGAAAGCTCTGCAATCATGTTCTGTGCCCGTTCCACAATTCTCGATGCCAAAGTCGTAAATCCCAGTATTCCAGCAAGAAACACAATCGCAAAAAGAGGGCTGTTCATACACAGAAACGCGCTTTTCACCGCTTTTTGCCTGAAAAAAAAACTCACAGTGAGCATCAATGCTCCGGCAATACCGGCAATTGCCTGCAGCATCCTTTCAGAGTAAAGACAACCATACACAGCCCAAATCTGCTCCACCGGTTAATTTGTTCAATCTGTAATACTTTATCCTGAATGACGGCATCATCCACTTTTTCAAAATCCAGTGACAACATTTTTTCACTCAAAATGTATCTTAATTTTTCTAACATGCGGTTCCGTTCTACTGTGTAACGGTTCTTAAAATAATGGTAAATCAGTCCCAACAAGCTCTCGATTCGAGTAAGAGCAGTACCAGATTGCGTAGAACAACCGGATTTTTCGCTCCTGCCAGTTCCGTAATGATCTGTGCCGAAAAATAGATCCCGGCATAAAGGAAGCACTGCACCGGTGATCACGTAGAAAATCAGCTCCACTAACATTCCCGGCGACTCTCTCCACCAGATTCCGATTGCCCTTTTATTCATCCCAATTGTCTCACGCATCGAATGCAGCATCTTCCATTCCTCCTTCCGTGTAATACCTGCTCTGCACCTCATACAGATGTGCATATTCTTTTCCTGCTTCCATGAGTTCCTCATGCGTTCCCATCTCCGCAATCCCACCTGCTCCGATTAAAATAATGCGGTCACAGAATCTTGTGGACGCAAGACGGTCGCGACACATAAATAGAAGTGGAACCCTTTGTCAATTCATGATATCTCTCGTAGAGATCGCTCTCTGCGATCGGATCTAATGCCGCCGTCGGCTCATCCAGCACGATCACCGGAGCATTTCGGTAGAGTGCCCTTGCAAGCAGAATGAGTCTCTGTGTCTCGCCTCCGGAAAGCTCGTATGCATCCAGATGAACCTTCCGCCCCAGTTTTGTCTCATATTTCTCTGACAGTCTTTCAATGTTTTCTTCCAGACCTGCATCCTTTACTGCCGCCTTCACGCGAGAAAAATCAATCTCATCCACGCACTGTGCCACATTTTCTGCGATTGTTCCTGGCAGAATGGAAAAATCCTGAAAGACTGCGGAAAATAGTCTGTAATACTCTTTTTCGGTTATATTTTCGGATATCCTCGCCATTTAAGAGCACACACCCATCTGTCGGGTCAAAAAATCCACACAAAAGCTTCACCAGTGTTGATTTTCCAGCTCCATTTCTTCCCACAACCGCGAGCTTTTCCCCATTTTGTATCGTAAGATTTAAGTTGTGTAACGTATCCTCTGATGCCCCAGGATACCGGAAACTCACATTTTCCAATCGAAGCTCATACTGTCCTCTTTGCATTCTTTGGAAGCGGCTCCCCATCTTCAAACCGTTGCAGCTCCTCGTGAGGAGATCAGTTCCATCACGTCAGAAATCCCAACGCGACTGCCTGATCTGTGCCACATTTTCCATGATTCCCTGCACCCAGCTTGTAAAACCGCTCACCGCGGAAAATATAAGATAAACTGTGGGGCATCCATATTTCCTGCAAGCACCTGTCCGATCCAGATAGGCATACGCAACTCCATTCCTGATCAGTGCAGAAAAATGTTCACACAATCTGCCATAAAATGATGGTTTCCCAATGCCCTTTCAAAATGCATGAATATCTCATAATTCTGCTTCATCGTTTTAACAGCCATTCCTTCATATGAAGAATCCGGATATCTTTTGCAGAAACCGGACTCCACGCCTCACCTCTCAGATACCACATGCATTGCCGCGCATGGTCATTTTCTGCCCTGTTGTTCTGCCAGCCATACCACAGACCTCTGTGCCGCCCAGATAACTGACAACTCTTTGCAAGGATTGTGACTGCCAGAATAAGCACATTCATCCTTTTCATGACAAAGCAGGTACGCAAGGAATCCCAAAATACAGAACACAAAGCTGATTTAACTGTATCCATATAATCTCCGTTGCACTGCTTTGCTGTTGGTTGCGGTTCGTGCGCTCTTTTCTTTTCTGAAAATCTTTTTCAAGGTTACAGTAAGATGTTGCGCCAATTTTTCCGTGATTTAACTTTGCAAATTGAGCATGCAGTTTCTATCTTTCCCTGATAGGTTGCATTGTTTATGTATTCTTTCAGTCCGGTAAGCTTAACGGGATTCACTTGAAAAAGAACAGGATAGTTGTCACTAACTCTTTCAATGCGATCTGCTCCTCAATATCGCGCAGTAATACCGGTGTCGTATAATTCGACGGCTTCTTAATATAGGATGCCAAAATTGCGTCTACAACCAATATACCGGCACGAAGCGGGGCTTCTTTTACCGCCTGCCGGATCATGAACCGATCTTTGGATGACGCCGTATTCTGATTTGTAGTTTATTCATTATGGTTCGTCGTGAATGTAAAAATTTAACAGTCTTTACTATGGTACAAAAGAAAAAAAAGATGCATGTTTCAGGGACGAACTGCATCTTTTCTGGGACAAGATGTATTATTCCTTGGACGACAAAATCTCCGTTGTGAAAAGCAATCCGTCTTCACTGTTTGCGGCTTAGACCAGCCACCATAACGCTCCTAATATCATCGATACAGCCGAATCCATTAATCCCTGTTTTTGTGGTGTGAAATCTGCCACTGATTTTTTCTGTTTTTCGTTGCGGTAAAATTGGTGAACGACATGTAGAGCTGGGTATTTTTGTATCCGTAGCAAAGATACGGATCATCGCTTACTCTTCGAGCAGTACAGACTCGCCTCAGCCAGCGTTTGTCGAAGAAGTTTCAATAACAATGCAGAGATCATCTCCGATGTTTTTAATGCGACCGGTACATGGGCATCCGCCCGTTGGAATATGTTTGACTTTTAACAGAGATCTTTTGTTTAAGATGGCATGGTCATTTGTTTCCGATCTTGATCACGGTATCCACATTTGGACAGATCCTCGTCCTAACTCATCAAAGGTGTTGCTGATCTGCGCTAAGTCATAAAAGTGCTGCGCTTTTGAGTGCACGGATAGTTTCTATAATCAGCGCATGAAAGCCGCAGGATCTGAGCGGTACATGTTCTCCTCTGATGATGAGTCTGAACTAACTCTAAGCTTTCTGGTAGGCTAATTGTCTGTTAATCATGTTATTTGGATAGCAGGACATTGTTTTTTATCTCCTCAGGCAGTTATTCTTTTATTTCAATTTTTCACGTATCTTAAAATATTTTATAAACGCCTCATTCAGCTTCTTATAGCTTCTCCTTGGAACCAGAAGTTTCTTCAGTGTTCAAAAGTGCTATATATTGCCAATGCCTCACATAATGGAAATTCACCAGATATGACCGCCCCAGACAGCTGTCAGTTTTTCTTCCAGTTCTGAAAAGGTACACACACCTCGTAATCATTATCCGCATGAATGATATATATAATTCCGGTTTGATTCGATAAAACGGGATCTCCTTTAACGGAAGCCTAAGAACTTCTCCGCCACTTTCGACGAAGCACAATCACGTCTTCCAACTCTACCGCCCGATCTAAAACACTGTCTATTTTCTCCTGCGACACGGGTTTTAACAATGATGGTGCCTCCACATCGTAACCTTCACGAATGTTCTCCATATTCCAGTCACAAAGATGATCTGCATCCGGCGGTTGTGTTTCCATACCGATGCGATACCGTCCATTTTCCACCATCGATATCGAAACCATCTGCGTCCTGTCATATGCCTGTTCAAAAAAAAACTGTTCGCTGCTTGCATTCCTGAATTTTTGTATGATGAAAAGTCTGGCGAAGCCATCCCTCCACCAGACTTTTGATATACGCTCTGTTTTTCCTCGTCGTCACAAATTGCCATTTGATGTCGCTTATTAGCTACACAAGTTCGATCTTGATTAATTCTTTTCCATCTGCGGTTGCATCAAACGTATTCAG
>VOFB01004738.1_pt1 | contig 40360 bp, 61 predicted proteins | sample 5384141 | NCBI WGS metagenome assembly VOFB01 (sample SAMN12384721, study PRJNA508395) | human gut metagenome | isolation source: healthy gut A | host: Homo sapiens
TGGGTGTTGTAGCGAACATATCGGCTGACGCGAGCCTGGGGATACCCAGCTCCTCCGCGATTTCACCGGTATCCTTCCATGCAACATGATACAGCCTCTGCGCCTGCCGGACAGCGGCCATCTCGTCCTTGCTCAACGCCATGCAGCCAATATTCTGTTCCAGCCAGCGGGTCATACGCCCCTTCAAATGCGGGTAAAGATAGGTGGTGAGCGCGGCGCGGCTCTCGTCATATTCTCTGCTCTGAATTCGTGTCAGAAGCTCCAACGCGCCCTCGCCGCAGAGGTCGTCCAGAATCGTTTTCGTATACGCGGAAAACTGATTTGGATGATGCTGATCCGTCATCAAGCAGTTAAATTCCGCCGCGGCTTCCTTGGCGATGCCGCGGATCAGACCGATGTTTTTATGGTACAGCTTTTCCAGCGCGGTCTCGTCACCGTCATAATATTGGCGAACCAGTTCCTCGTTGGTCATGCTTGCTCACCCGCCTTTTTCTTCGGCGGACGGCCCCTCGGATTGGCCGTTCTGGTGATCCCGCAACGCTGGTAGACATTCTCAGACGAAACGCTCTCCTCAAAGGCTTCTACGGAGATATTCGCGTCGCGCAGAGCATCATAGAGCAGATCCCGCACATAGTCCTTGGCTTTTCTTGCGTCCTTCTGTGAGATCGCGTCCCGCTGCATATCCTTTGTGATGCGGGCAAAGGCGGTCACCTTGACTTTGACCTTGGGAATGTCCTTCGCCAGCTCCTTCTGCACCTCCACAGAGCCAAACTGCCGGCAGGTGTATCCGGGCGCGTGGGGACACGCCTCTTCACAGTACAGAGCATGGACGCCGCTTTTCAGCAGGAAGTACCGCCCGCAGATGATGCAGCGGCGGACGTTGTGACCGCTGTTCAGTGCCAGCATATAATCCGCTTTCATCAGCGCCTGCAAGCTGTCGGTCACATGCTCCTGACAGATAGCGACAGAGCCGTCCGGCAGCGGCCGCGGCAAATAGGAAAGCTCGTAGGCATCGTGGGTCGTATAGCAGTCGCCATTGTTGCGGATGGGATTGACGATGAGCTTTTCCGCGATACGATCATCATTGTAGAAACCGTAGAGCGCCTTCGCATACTCCTCCGGGCTGTTGTGATCCAGTTTGGACAAGCTGAACTGAATAAAGTTCCGAATGGTCTCGTTGAAGGCGCGGATGTCATGGAGGTACAGTGCATAGCGGTCAAGACGCTTTTGGTAGTCACGCCATGCACCCTTGGTGGGACCGAAGGCGCGGAGCAGCTCATAATAAAAAGCCATCCCTCTTCCAAATCTGCCTCACTCGGATGGAACAGGTCGAGCGGAGCATATTCGTCGCGCTGGGAGAATTGATTGCCACACGCTCAAGCTGTCTCTTTTGCGCTTCCGCTGTCGGTGCTCGATCCTCTGTGGGAAATACGCTGAACTGCTCCGTGATCTCCCGTATGGCAGAGAAGAAAGCGTCCTCGTCTTCGTCCAGCAGCAGGCGGAACACCTGATACCGGCGCAACTTCTGACAGAGCGCATCCATCTTCTCATTCAGCTTCCACCAAAGCGCTATGTTCCGCTTCCGCTCATATTCTTTCGCAAGATCGGTGATCTGTGTCATACGCTTTTTCAGGCGCAGGTATTCGTCCGGCGACAGATTCAACAGATCGGCGGTCAGCATACCAGCGGTCAACTGCTGGCCGTTCAGCTCCAAGGTGCTACCATAGGTGTAGAAAATGACGCTGCCTCCCATGTGTATCCTCCCTCGCAAAAATTGTCCTACTTGATTTTTAATTTGTCCGCTCTTTTTCTCAGCATAGCATGAATTCCTCCACAATACAAGCAGAGGAAGAAACCACGCGCCGTCCCGTGGTAACTCCCCTCTGCTTTTTTCTGCTCTCATCGTTCCGATGGGAGCACTATTTTTTAAGGAGGAACAAAAATTGAAAAAAGAAAACAGATTTCTGACCATCGACGGTGAAACGCTGATGAGTCAGCCGCTCACACCGCTGAACTTTGTGGTGGATACGCTGCTGTCCCAGGGCCTGCACATCCTCGCCGGCTCACCCAAGGTTGGAAAGTCCTGGCTGGCGCTGTGGCTGGCCGTCACGGTGGCGAAGGGCGAAGCCGTCTGGGGCATGGGTGTGAAACAGGGCACTACACTCTACCTCTGCCTGAAGGATTCCACCCTCCGCATCCAGAACCGCCTGTTCGAGATCACGGAGGACGCTCCTGCCAACGTCCACTTCACCACCAACAGCGACACTCTCGGCAAGGGTCTGGAGGAACAGCTCTGTTCGTTCCTCTCTGAGCACCCCGACACGGTGCTGATTATCATCGATACACTGCAAATGATCCGCGGCACCGGATATGACAACACCTATGCAAATGACTACCGTGACCTCTCCGCGCTGAAGCGTATTGCGGATGCCCACGGCATCGCCATTCTGCTGATCCACCATCTGCGAAAAGAACTCGCCGACGATGTGTTCAGCCGTATCTCCGGCACAACGGCTATCAGCGGCGCGGTGGATTCCAGCTTCACGCTGGTGGAGGACAGGCGCGGCAGCGGCAGGGCAACGCTCTCCTGCATCGGGCGCGACATCGAATACCGAGAGCTGACGCTGGAGCGCAACGCGGAAAATGTGTGGGAGCTGATGTCGGACAGCAGAACACAGCCGGAGCTGCTGGGCGACCGGATCGTGATTCTTCTCTCTGAACTGATGCGTGACCGCACGGAATTTATCGGCACTCCCACGGAGCTGTCTGCGCAGATCGACCCTGTGGGCAGCGAGGGCATCACGCCGAAGAAGGTGTCTCGTCTGATCCTGCAAAGCGTTGCCGCACTAAGCAAAATCGGCATTTCCGCCGTGGTGCGCCGCAGCAACGGAAAGCGGCTTATCGAACTGCGCCGTGCCGAAAGTGACGATGCACAGGGTACCCAAGCTGTTGACCCTATCGACCCTGCCGATGTCTCAGGCGGTGAAAACGCCCCGTGTTTCGCCGTGTGAGCCGCTGTGTGCGCGGTTAGGGGCTGGAGTGGCGTTGTGCCCGCCGAGGGGATATTCAGCCCACACGGGGCAAATTCCGGGACAGCATAAAAACGGCAAATACGCCGCCGTGACCCACGGGCGTCCAGCGTTTCAACGGCATGAAGCGCACGCCGAGGGTAATGATACCACCCCCACACGGAAAGCGTGTCCGTCGGCGCGAAAATGCAAAGCGGGGGAGTCTTATCACCTCCCCCCCGGGAGTTTTTAACACCTCCAGGGCCCGCCGAAACCCAGCGAAGCGGTTTCGGTGGGAAGAGGACGAGCGACAGTGAGAGCAAGTCCTGCCGCTTGCGGCGGGACGAGGGATTCGTCGTCCGCTCGGACGACAGCCAGCATCGCATTTGTCTGGTCTGCGGCGAAGCCGCTGCCCTGCCAAATGCACTGGGCGGGGCATGGCCCCCACCCCAATTTCCGGGCAGAAGCCCATACCCACTTTTAGCTACGATTGGAGAAAAACATGAAAAAAGATATCAAATTCAGCACGCGCATGGCGTTCGCCGACCGCGAGAAAATCAAGGCGCTGGCGGCGAAGGCCCACATGTCCATGAGCGATTATGTCACCGCCTGCTGTCTCGGCAAGCGGATCGTGGTCATCGACGAGCAAAAGGAGCTGCTCCGCCAGCTCAAGGGCATCGGCAGCAACATCAACCGGCTCACCGTCCTTGCCAACATGGGCAAGGTGCAGGTCATCGGCTTGGAGAAAGCCGCCAGTGAGCTGTCCGAGGTCAGCGCCGCGCTGCGGGCTGTCATGGAAGGTCGGTGAGCCGTATGGCCATCGTACATTTCGTGAACTACAAGCGGGGCACGCAATCCCACGCCGCCATGCGCGGCGTGATGCTCTACGTCATGCAGGAGAAGAAAGCCGCATGGGAGGGCGGGCCGCTCGTCAGCGGCATCAACTGCCAGCCGCAGAGCGTCTATGATGATTTCCTGAACACCAAGCTCCTCTACCACAAGGACGGCGGCGTGATGTTCTACCACATGGTACAGAGCTTTCCGAAGGGCGCGGCGGTCGATCCCCGGCAGGCCCACGAAGCCGCGCGGCGACTGGCGGAATACTTCGACGGCTGTGAGGTGCTGGTCTGCACCCATGTAGACCGGGAGCACATCCACTCCCACTGCGTCATCAACTCCGTCAACTTTGAAACCGGCAAAAAGCTGCACATGGCGAAGGAACAGACTGCAAGAGCTGATGCAGCGCAATGACATGATTTGTCAAGAGATGGGTCTTCCTGTCTTTGACGCGCCAATGCAGCAGGCTCGCGGCATGAGCGGCGCGGAGTACCACACGGCGCTGAAGGGCCAAAGCTGGAAACTGAGGCTCATGAACACCATCGACGAGTGCATGAAGTATGCTGCCGACAAGGACGCCTTCATTTCCCTGATGGCATCCGAGGGCTACGCCGTCCGTTGGGAGAGCACCCGCAAGTACATCACCTACACCACGCCGGACGGACTAAAATGCCGCGATAACAAATTACACGAGAAAAGTATTGCAAGGAGGCCATGGAACATGAATTCAGAATACGTGCAAAGCTCGTCCAAAGAAAATTCCATCGAGCAGAGGAAACCGATGGAGGAATTGAAGCGGATGAATCAGCCGAGCAGCGCGCCGGCATAAACAGCCGCAACCGATCCAGCCCATTGTGATCCAGTGCGATCTGCCGCAGGCGATGAACAAACTGACGGAGCAGGCAGACGGAATAAACTGGGAGCTGGAGGAAATTCGAAAGACCCTGCCGGAACTGAAACCACACATCGACCTGACGCCGGTGCAGCAGTCGCTGGCGGAGATGCAGAGATCGCTAACCGAGATGAACAGACTGCTGGAACGGGTTGGGAATTTGAGCGAGAAGTATTCCTGCAAATGGATTCGGTGGCTGCCGGATTTCAGCCTGTTGGTGGCCCTCAAGTGGATCATGCTGGTGCTGATCCTTGGCACGGCGGCACTGGCGGGGTGGTATGGCGCGGCGGCGATCCGCAGCCTGTTTCTCTGATGCCCGCCGTGGTCGGGCTGGCTGCCGTGGGGACATTGATGGACGAGGGACGCACGCGCCTTGCAGACGTTCTGCGAAATCCCATTTACGTTCGCTCGGATCTATCCGTCTATGAGTTCTATCGGGACCAAGGCGCCGTCATGGCAAACGACCCAGGCGATTTTATTGGCACAAACGGGTGCTACTACTACAAAGGAAAGGATTCCACCGGCCGCAAGCAGATGAATCTGGAGGGCAATCATCTGGTGCTGGCGCCGCACGAGGGGATCGTTCCCGCTGAGCTGTGGCTGAAATGCCGTGCCAAGTGTCTGGAAGCACAGCAGATTAAGCCGTATCAGAAAGCCAAGAACACATGGCTGGCGGGAAAGATCAAATGCGGAATCTGCGGATACGCACTGGTGGATAAGCACTATTCGACTACACGCTCCAGATACCTTCTCTGCTCCAACAAAATGAACGCCAAAGCCTGTGCAGGTCCCGGAACGATCTACACGGACGAGTTTGAGCAGATCATCTATGATGAGATGCGAAAAAAAAACTGGCACAATTCAGAAAACTCAGGCAGTGTAAAGGGAATCGCATTAACCTGAATTAACTACGTTGAGCATCCAACTCACGCAAGCTGAAAGTGAGATCGCCGCCTTGATGGAGCGCTTGTCGGCTGCAGACGATACCATGTTCCGCTATATCAGCGGACGCATCAAGGAGCTGGACGGGAAAAAGCAAGAGCTGATGAAACGCATCTCTGAACTGAAGCTGCACAAGGATGCAGACTACACGGAGATCAGCAATCATCTGACCATGTGGGATGAACTGAGCTTTGACGATAAGCGACAGACGGTAGATCAGCTCATCCGTGTCATCTATGCGACCAGCGATTCTATCAAAATCGAATGGCGCATTTGAAGGCTTGTTATTTCCATCTTGTACGCTTTGGCGAGGCGCTGCGTCTGGCCAAGGAGCGGATGAACAGCAAAAACGTCTATTACCTGAACCCCAGCTTTGATACACCGTCCAAATAATAAAACAGACCGCCGCTCTCAGAGCGGCGGTCTGTTCATTTTCAGAAATACGGAATCTTCCGCGCAGAAAGGTCTTGGCAAATTTTGAGATAATTGACCGTCTTTTGCACTGCCGATCAATTTGTTCACCATCTTGAGGATCATGCCCCTTATCACTTCCATCCACTTGACCTTTTCAGTATCGGCCTGTTGCCTTGATGACAATGGTGGATTCCTCGCGTATGCGCCATCTCCCCTTCTTGACATTTTGCGATCTTTGCTACAATAAATTTGGGGGATTGTTATGCGTTTCAAGGATGAAACGAAAGACTTTCTGACTTCTGTGCCGGGAAAGCTCCTTCTTTTTCTTTTCGGAATTGAAGTAATCACTCTCATCTGGCTTTTCCAATGGCCATAAGAAATTAAAACCAAGGAGCGATCACCATGACAGACGGGTTCAAAAATACAATGATCGTCTTTCTTATTGCATTATTTTTGGCTGGTTTATTTTATATCAACCTTTTATTCTAACCGCTTAATTTACTAAGCTCATCCGCCCGGATGTGCTTATTTTTGCCTTGCGGCTCAAATCGAATCATCCCGCCCTGCCGCAGGTCGCGGGTGAAACGGCTGACCTCCTTTGATCACGATCAGGTCCATCTGCCCCAACGATCCCAACATTAATGACACTATTAAGTTTCTCTGGGAACGGGAGGGATCCACTTCCTGAGATTTGGCGAAGCAAAGCGCACTGGATGGAACCGAATGAAAAGAACTACTGACAAAAAGACATCCAAGGATCAAATTTCTTGGATGTCTTTTGCTATTCACGAGTTCCGTACCTCTGCAAACGGTGCATCATGGTGTCGCTCTAAATGTTTACATCTACACGCCGCTTGGCGGCCATGCGATCACAAAGGTGATGACCTGCGCGACCGGCGTGGCAAGCCAGACACCGGTCAGCTTCAGCATTGGCGGCAGGATCAGAAGCATCAGCAGCGTGCAGACCGGCTCAGCATATACGAAGGTAGGAAAGTCCATTCTTTTCCGTTGCGTAGAAGTAAGATGTTGTAATACGGACAAACGCCAGAAACAGCAGCGTTGCGAGAAAAGTGGGAGATACCGGATGACCCCGGCGTTTGCCTCTGTCGAAGCGCCAAACAGCGTGCCGACCTTTGCTCTCGCGAGATAGACGCCGATCGTGCAGACTGCCGTGATCGCAGCAGCGGTCAGGTAGGCCAGCTTTCGGACAGCCTGAACGGAAGATCGGTCATCCCTTCCGTAATACTGGCTGATCAGCGGCTGACTGCCGTCGCCTACTCCTTGCAGCAGCAGATAGAGAATAGCGGTAATATAGCCGATACAGCCGTAAACCGCAACTGCCTGCTCGTCCCCGTACAGAAGCAGAAAGCGATTTATGAGGAGCATCGTGATGATGGAAGAAAAGGTCAATCCAAAGGGCGAAATTGCGACAATCAGGACATTTTTCCAAAGCCTGCATAACTCCCGCAGTTCCGGCAGGCAAAATCCGCTCTTTTTACAAGGAAGAAAATGACTGCCACGATCATAGTCACGGCCTGTCCGATAATGGTCGCCCATGCAGCGCCGGCCATTCCCCAGTTCAGGGCCCACACGAAAACATAGTCCAAAGCAATATTCGTTGCAAAGCCGAGAGCCATGGCTATCATTGCAACCGTTGCCCCGCCCATATTGCGGATAAATGGGACGAATCCGGTTGCCAAAAGCTGAAAAACAGCGCCCAGCGCGATTACCTGGGCATACGCGACACAGAGCGTGAGCATATTGCCTCTTGCACCCAACAGATGAAGAATCGGCTGGGCAAAAGCAAATAGGATTGCCGTCAATAAACCGGCAGTCAGCAGCATCAGCAGCGTTGTTCCGGAAAAGCACTCCCTGACGCTTTTGGGTTTCCCCTGCGCGTTCAGGATCGTAAAGCGAATCGCTCCCGACAGGCCAAGGCCCGTACCGACCGCTCCGATCAGCGCGGAAATCGGATAGCCCAATGTGATGGCGGTCAATCCTGTATCACCGAGGCTTTGCCCGATAAAAAGAACCCATCGACAATGGTGTAAACCCCGACAATGCGAATGCGAGGATGGACGGAATGACATAGGAAAAGAATTTCTTGTTCAGTGCGGTGTTCATTTACCTGTGTCTCCATTTCTTGTTCAAAAACAAGATTGAATAGTATGGTGGCGTCCGCCATCTGCTTCATACGCTCTGCGCCCATACATTTCAATCCGCATACCCCACGAGGGGATGACAGCAAAAGTACACAAATTCCTTGTGAAGCTTTGCAACAAGGAGGCAATACAAAGGCAAGCTTACACAAAATGCTGCTTTCGATAGGCGTCCGCCTGATCCAGCAGTTCGCCGGCACTTTCCAGCAGCGCGGGCGTTACCTGACTGCCGCCGGTAATCCGAGCCAACTCCGCTTTGCGGGCCTCCCGGTCCAATTGGATGACTCTTGTGAACGTCCGTCCCCGCTCTCCCCTTTTTCCACGGAAAAATGGGTATCTGCCATTGCGGCCAGCTGTGGCAGATGGGTCACGCAGAGTACCTGCTTGTGCCGGGCCACCTGAGTCAGCTTTTCCGCCACCTTTTGGGCCGCGCGGCCGGAAACGCCGGTATCCACCTCGTCGAATACCAGCGTGGCAATGGATTCCTGCTCGGCCAGCACATTTTTCAGCGCCAGCATGATCCGGGCCAGCTCGCCGCCGGAAGCAATTTTGGCGATGGGCCGCAGATCCTCGCCCCACGTTGGCGGACATCAGGAACCGGATCACGTCGCAGCCGTCGGCGGCAGGCTCTTTTTCCGTGAATTCGATAGCAAAGCGAACTTTGTTCATGTCCAGATCCCGTAGTTCCGACTGAATTCGCTGCTCCAGCGCTTGGGCAGCCGCTTTCCGTTTTTGGTCAGCTCCGCGCCGGCATCGGCACGGACAACAGCCTCTGCCTTTTTCAATTTGCCGTTCAGCAGGATCAGGGTATCGTCCGCCGTCTCCATGGCGTCCAGTTCGCTGCGGCACTGTTCCAGATAGGCGATCATGTCCTCCACAGTGGCACCATATTTCTTTTTCAGGCGGTAAAGCTGGTCGGTCCGGGCCTCCGCGGCGTCCAACTCCGCGGGAGAAAAGGCAAATTCTGCCCGTTTATCCCGAATCGTCTCGGCAAGGTCATATACTTCACAGCGAATGGATTCCAACCGTTTGTATAGCTCACCCAACTCATCACTGAGGGTGCGGATGCCCCGAAGGGCCTCCTCTGCCTCCCGGATGGCTGAGACCGCGCCTGCACCGTTGTCATCGCCGCTGAGACAGTAATCCGCACCGGACAGCGCTGCGATGTACTTCTCGCCGTTCCGCAGCGTTCCCGCCGGGCATTGAGTTCTTCTTCCTCGCCCGGCACCAGCTCCGCCCGTTCCAGCTCGTCGATCTGGAACCGGAGGGAATCCATGCGCCGGGCCTTCTCCCGCCTCATTCATCTGTAAGGACCGAATTTGATCCCGGATCTGCCATGGCGTCATAGGCGCTGCGGTAGGCGAGCCAAGGGGGCCTCCATCCGCCCGAAGCGGTCCAGATATGCGCCATGCTGTTCCTCGTCTAAAAGCTGCTGGCCGTCATGCCGGCCATGGATGTTCAAAAGCTCGCCGCCGATCTGGCGCAGTTGGGTAACAGTCAGAGGGCGGCCATTGGCGCGGCAGACGTTCTTGCCGTCCCCGCCGATCTCCCGCTGCAACAGCAGATTGCCATCCTCGTCAGGTGTGACGCCGTTGTCAGCCAGTCCCGGCAGTGTGGACGGGACCTGAGAAAAAACGGCGCTGACAAAGGCCTTGTCCGCGCCGGTCCGGATCAGTTCGGGAGGCCCGTCCGCCCAAAACGGCGCTCATAGCGTCGATGACAATGGACTTGCCGGCGCCGGTCTCGCCGGTAAGGGCGTTGAAGCCGGGGCGGAAGGATATATCCGCAGACTCGATCACTGCGATATTTTCAATGTGAAGCAATTCCCGCATGTTCGCGTCTCCCCTTCGGAATGGGTTTCTTGCCGGTGGTTTACAGCATTTCCGGATCTCCTGGCAGAAGGTTTCCGCACAGGCGTTGTCCTTCATGACCAAAGACCGTGTTCTCCCCTGCCAGCGTGCCCACCATGCCGTTGACATCCATGTGATCCAGGGCCTCGCAGGCCGCCGGCCAGACCGGACAGCGTTTTGAATACCACGATATTTTGGGCGGTCTCCACGCTGGTAATGCTCTCCGGAAGATGGTGCGCAGCTTGTCCGCAAAGTTCAGACGGGCCGGTTACTGGAAACCGCGTATTTGTAGGGTGCCATGGCCCCCGTAGGCTCCTTCACCAGATGAAGCTGCTTGATGTCCCGGGAAATGGTGGCCTGAGTGGAGGCCACCCCCCGCTGTTGCAGCTGGGAGAGAAGCTGCTCCTGGGTCTCGATGTTTTCCTTGCGATGATGTCAGGATCATGGATTGGCGGTTTTTCATCGTCAAACCTCCCGGCAGCATTTTTTTGCGCGAAGACTTCACAAAAGCTCTTTTCAGACAGATGCGCCAGCCGCACGGTGATACCGGACTTCGGCGGATCTGGACAATATCGTTGGAATGCAGAGGGAACGCCCGACTCTCATCCACAAACAGGAATATCGGCTTGCGGCCATTGCGCTCGAAAGAGACCGTCAGGGTGTGGTCCGGAGAGAGAACGTAAGAGGAAAAGCGCATATTGTGGGTGCAGATGGGTGTCAGAGTCAGGATCTGAGCCACCGGCTCCACCACCGGGCCCCCGGCGGAGAGTGAATAAGCTGTGGAGCCGGTGGGCGTTGCAATGATGACACCGTCTCCCGCGATATCTGCAAGATGATTTCCATCTGAAAATCTTCAGGTGGATCACATGGGAGATGGGTCCCTCCCCGGATCACAGCGTCATTAAGACCCATGTTCGTGTAGATCTGCCGGCCCTCCCGCTGGACGGGTCACGTCCAGCATCATTCGTTCTTCCGTCAATGGGAAAATCCCAGTTTTTCAGGCCCGCAAAGCATTCAGAGCTAGCCGGCCTCCAGCTCCGCCAGAAAGCCCAGCCCCCCATGTTGATACCCAGCATGGGGATCTTGTGCAGCGCCGCCAGCTTGGCCAGATGCAGGATCGTCCCATCGCCGCCAAGGGTGATGACCAGATCCGCGCCCTTCAACTCCGGCAGCAGCGGGGCTCTTGGTCTCCGAAGGCGTCGGTCTTGGGTCCCGGAAGGGCGAACAGACCACCGTCTGAAAGCCCATGTCCCGCAAAATGGCAATGCCCGGACGGGTGGCCTCCATGCCCCGGTCCCGGTTGGGGTTGGGGCAGAGGATGATCTTTTTCATGGTTGCCTCCCTCTCCGTGCTCCTTCAGGGTCTGGTGAGATTCGTCCACAAGGGCATTCAAATCAAATGTACGCTCCTGCCGGGGACCCTTTTCCAGATATCCCAGGTACTCGATGTTCCCCTCCGGGCCCCGGATGGGGGAATAGGTCAGTCCCAGAACTGTGAAGCCCGCGTCCCTTGCGTGCTCCAGAAAGTGCTCCAGCACCTCCTTGTGCACCTTGGGGTCCCGGACCACACCCGTTTTGCCCACCTTCTCGTGCCCCGCTTCGAACTGTGGCTTCACCAGGCAGGCAACATGGCCGCCGTCCTTCAAAACGTTGGCCACCGCCGGCAGGATCAGCTTCAGGGAGATGAAGCTCACGTCCACGGATGCGAAGTCCAGTTCGTCCGGCACCTGCTCATGGGTGAGATAGCGGGCGTTGGTGCGTTCCAGACACACGACCCTCGGATCCTCCGCGAAGCTTCCACGCCAGCTGGCCGTAGCCCACGTCCACGGCGTAGACCCGATCCGCGCCGTTTTGCAGCATACAATCGGTAAATCCGCCGGTGGAGGCCCCGATATCACCGCAGACGGCACCTTGCAGGTCGATAGGAAACTCCGCCATGGCTTTTTCCAGCTTCAGGCCGCCCCGGCTGACATACTTCAAAGTATTCCCCGAATTTCGATCCGCGCATCATTGGGAACCGCCGTACCGGGCTTGTCCACCCGCTGGCCGTTGACGAACACCAGACCGCTCATAATGGTGGTCTGCGCCTTCTGACGGCTCTCCTGAAGCCCCTGCTCCGTCAGCAGCACATCCAGCCTCGTTTTATTGCTCACAGGACATGGCCTCCTTTACCGTTTTACCACACCGTCGGCGTCAAGGCCGAACCGATGCCGCAGTTGATCCACCGTGCCCTCCGGGGCAAAGTGGTCCTTCAGATTTTGCAAGATCATGTGGGGACAGCACTGCCCGGCCTCTTCCATGGCCGCAGCCAGCTGCTGGCCCACGCTGCCGTTTTCAAAACAGTCCTCCAAAATCAGGACGGTTTCGGCGCCCTCCGTCTCCCGGAGGATCGCCGCCGTGTCCAGAGGGGCGATGCGGTTGAGCTTCACCACGCGGGTGGAGATCCCGGATCGTTCCAGCTCCTCCGCGGCGGACAGGGCCTGCTCCACCAGCGTTCCGTAAGTGATCAGGACTGCCTGACGGCCATCCTTCATGCGTACTGTGGCCTGAGTGCTGGTGTCCGCGTTAAAAACGCCCTCTCCCCCTCTGGGATACCGGATCGCCACCGGGCCGTCGATCTCAAACAGCGCCTGATGAAGCATGGTCCGCAGTTCCGCAAAGCTGGCGGGGCACAGGACCGTGAACCCCGGAATACTGGTGAGATAGGAAACATCCAGACAGCCGTGGTGGGTCTCGCCGTCAGCGCCCACCAGACCGGCCCGGTCTACGCCAAGGACAACATGAAGCTTTTGCAGAGCCACATCGTGGACCAGCATATCGTAGCTCCGCTGCAAAAAGGTGGAGTACACGGCGAAAACAGGGATCATCCTGCTTGGCCATACCGGCAGCCATGGAAACGCCGTGACCCTCCGCAATGCCCACATCGAAGAATCGGCTCCGGTGGGCCTGCTCGAATACTGTCAGGCCGGTGCCTTCCTCCATGGCGGCGGTGATGGCACAGACCCGCTGTCCTCCCCGGCGCAATCCGCTGAGGGTCTTGCCGAATACGGAGGAAAAGGTCTCGGGTGTTTTTCAAAAAGTCCGGTTTCCGGATCAAAGGGCGCGATCCCATGGAACTTGCCGGGGTCCCGCTCCGCGAAGGCGTATCCCCTTACCCTTCTGGGTATGGACATGGACCACCACCGGGCCGGTGAGCTCCTTGGCCCACGTCAGCATATCGCACAGGCGGGGCAGGTCATGGCCGTCGATGGGGTCCGAGATAGGTGAAGCCCATATCCTCAAAGAGAGTGCTTCCCGGCCACAGTGTCTTTTTTCAGGCTGGTTTTCAGCCGATGGTTAAAGCGATAGATGGCGGACTGGGAGGGGACTCTCCAAAGAGGCCCCGATACCATTTTTAAAGTGGTAATAGGCAGGCTTGCTGCGCAGTTGGAAAGATGATTCGGCAAAGCCCCCACATTGGGGTCGATGGACATGCCGTTGTCGTTCAGAAGAACGATCATATGCTCACCGGAGGCCCCGACGTTGTTCAGACCCTCGTAGGCCAGTCCGCCGGTGAGGGCGCCGTCACCGATCAGCGCCATGACCTGATAGTCCTGGTGCTGCAAGGTCCTTGCCCTCGCGATACCCAACGCCACGGAAACGGAGTTGGAGGCGTGGCCGGCGATGAAGGCATCATGGACGCTTTCGTAGGGCTTGGGAACCCCGGAAAGGCCGTCCAGCTGCCGCAGTGTGGAAAACAGCGCCTGACGGCCGGTGAGGGCCTTGTGGACGTAGGCCTGATGCCCCCCACGTCGAACACAAGGCGGTCATGGGCAGTATCAAAGACCCGGTGGATTGCCACCGTCAGCTCCACAACGCCCAGATTGGAGGAAAAGTGTCCGCCTGTTTTCGACACGTTTTCCAGCAGAAACTGCCGCAACTCCTTACAAAGCTGCGGCAGTTGATTTTGATCGAGTGCCCTGATATCCTCAGGGGAATGAATGGAATCCAGAATCACAATGACCTCCTGCGGCTGTATGGATCAGCAAAGACTCAGCCGCGATGAAACAAATGCAGAAACCGGCCTGCCAGATGGACCACCCGCTTGCTCTGGTTCATGGCGAAGGGCTTTCCCAGCGCTTTTCCGCCGATGGTAGCGCCGGAGATCAGCGCCGTGACGCCCACGGAGATCAGCACGCTTTCCAGGTCCAGTCCCTTTTGCAGCCGGGCCACGATCACCGCGCCGGTAGCGCCGGAGACGATGCCGCAGATATCGCCCACCACGTCATTGCAGACGCTGGACACCCGGTCCGCGTTCCGCAGGAGCTTCAGCGCCTCTTTCGCGCCCTTTTCCTTGTGGGCGGCCATGGAGTGAAATGGGCGGGGGTCCGCCGCAGTCACCGCCACGCCGATGATGTCAAACAGGATGCCAAGTCCAATGAACAGCGCCAGGATCAGCAGCGCCAGCAGCAGACCGGCGTTCTCCAAAATGGCCTCGGAGCTCAGGCTCAGCATGCGGACAGGGCCTACGGCCATGACAAAGGCCGTCAGCGCCCAGCGGTAGTGGTTATGTTCCTTCTTGCCGGTTTTCGGATTGGAAGGTTTTTTCAAAAAAACGCCTCCGTTATCATTCAGATATGCTAAGTCAGCGGCAGCAAACCAGGTAAATCTTGCGGCTTAGGTGCGGGTTTGTTTTCCCCACGGAACACCTCTCGTTGCCGATGGAGGCGGTTCCCCTTTCAGTTCCGAGGCGCGCCGTCGCCGATCGCGCTACCCGATTGCCACTGAGTCCGCACTGCAATCCCTGATTCGCTTCCCATGAACAGCCTAGGTGTTTTCCACCACAGTCTGTCCGTTTCTTTAGCCTCTTTTGCAAAACTGGTTTCAGCGGGCGATCACGATCGCCGTCCCGGCCAGGACAGCGCCGTGTTGATCCCACATTCACCAGCTTCACGCAAGGCAGGCTACGTCTGCACACAGCGTTACGCCCCCGAAGGGCCGATGCACCGCGCTGCAGGTTCATCATCTGCTTCGTACATGGATCCGCTTACCACAATGGGAGTACGTCCGCGCACAAGAACAGGTCTCCACGGAAACAGGGGCGGGTTGACCATGCCATTGCTCATCGCCCTGAGTCCGCAAGCGCGAAAAAACCGCGCTTCCCCCCAGCACCCACCCAAAACTGGGCGTATCAAGCAGGCACCAGAGGTTTCACAGGTGTGCCCTTTGGAGGCATTTTTAGGCCCTCCCTAGGAAACGGCGGATCTGACTAGAATACTGCGCCGCCACTTAGCTCATATCAGTATAGCATGGCTTGCGAAAATATGCAACAGCTTCCGTATATATACAGAGCGGCTGACGGTGTACTTCATAGACCCGACGAGCGATTTTTTGGCGGCGTCTTAACAGCTTTTCCAGGCCCCGGCCCATCCTGCCAGCTTCGTTGTGTACGGGGCCGATGGAGTTTTCGAAACAAACAACCGGGAGGTCTTCCTCCCGGCTGCTTGATGAATTATTTCGTGCGCTCAGTGAGGCTTTCCGCCAAAGCGGTCAAAAAGCCGTCCCGGTCCAAGTCGGACACGGCGGAGACCGCCTGTTCCGTCAGCTCATGGATCAGCTTGCCGCAATCGTCCAGGCCCAGCAGGTCCACATAAGTGACCTTGCCCTCGTCCTTGTCGGAGCCGATGGGCTTGCCGAATTCATCGGCGTTGCCGATGACATCCAGCATATCGTCCCGGATCTGGAAGGCCAGACCCAACTGATAGCCGTAGGTTTCTGCTGTCTTCCGGGCCGCCTCGCTGCCGCCGGCTGCGCCGACGCCCAGCATACAGGCTCCGGCGATCATAGCACCGGTTTTCAGGTGGTGGACCTCCGTCAGTTCATCCTGGGCAGAGGGATGGTGCAGCGTGTCCAGCACCTGCCCCGCTACCATGCCGTCCGGGCCGGACGCGTTCGCCAGAATCAAAGCGCAATCTGCCCGCTGGGCGTCGGTCAGGCCGGGAGCCGTCAGGATCAGGCGGTAGGCCGCAGGCTGGAGGGCGTCTCCCGCCAGTACTGCCAAGGTCTCGCCATAGACCTTGTGGTTAGTGGGTTTACCCCGGCGGAGATCATCGTCGTCCATACAGGGCAGATCGTCGTGGATGAGAGAATAGGTATGGACCAGTTCCAGCGCGCAGCCCACCGGCACAGCATTGTGCCAGTCCAGACCGCACAGCCGGGCAAACTCCAGCGTCATCACCGGACGCAGCCGCTTGCCGCCGGAGAGAACGCTGTAGCGCATGGCCTCGTACAGATCCGCCCAATGGGGCTTTTCCGCAAACAGGCTGTTCAAATAGTCCTCGATGGCCGCCAGATATTCCTGATACCGGGCGTCAAAATACCGGGCGTCAAACGCAGTCTTTTCCATGTCAATCCTCCGTGCTCAAAGGGCAGTTCTACCGGCGCGCCGTCGGGGCCCTTCATCAGTTTGACCACTTGCTGTTCCGCCTTGTCCAGCTCCGTGGAGCAGGCGTTGACCAACTTGGTTCCCTCATCAAATAAGGTCAGGGAATCCGCCAAGGGAGCGTCGCCCTTTTCCAGCGCCGCCACGATCTCCTCCAACCGGGACAGCTTTTCCTCAAAGCTCAGTTTTTAGCCGCCATTTCGCGCCTCCTCGATATGATCCACCACGGCGGTCAGGCCGCCGCTGCCCAATGTCACATGTATCCGCTCGCCTATATGGGTCTCCCCGCTGCTTTTCAGCACCTGCCCCGCCTCGTTCCGGGCCACGGCGTAGCCTCGGCCCAGAACCTTCAGGGGCTCATAGCATCCAGTGACGCCGCAAGAGCTGTAAAGGTTTTTTTGCTTTTCGTGCGATCTCGGCATTTGCCAGATCTCCAAGGCGCTGCTGCAAGTGCAAAAAGCTCCATGCGCTTGTCCTGTACATAGGCCAGCTGGTCCGTCAGAACCCGTTTGCAACCCAGTGCATCCACCCGCTCCCGCAGGGCTTGCAGGCGGGATGTTTCGCTGCCGGTCATACGCTCCGCCAGGTCGCTGAGCTGCCGCCGCAGCTCCACCTGGTCCGGCACGGCGATCTCCGCCGCGTTGGATGGGGTGGACGCCCGCGCATCCGCCACAAAGTCGGAAATGGTCACGTCCGGTTCGTGGCCCACGGCGGAGATGATGGGCGTCTCACAGTCGTAGATGGCGCGGGCCACCCGCTCATCGTTGAAGGCCCACAGGTCCTCCATAGACCCGCCGCCCCGGCCGGTGATGATGACGTCGCCGATCTTCCACTTGTCGGCGTACCGGATGGCCCCCACGATCTCCGGCGGGGCCTCCGCCCCTGGACCCCGCACGGGCAGCAAGATCACCTTGGCTAGAGGGATAGCGCCGCCGCAGGATGCGGATCATATCGTGGACCGCCGCTCCCGCTGAGGAGGTTACCACGGCGATGCGCTCCGGGAATCGGGGCAGGCGGCTTCTTGTGGGCTTCATCAAAAGCCCCTCCTTATAAAGCTGTTCCTTCAGCTGCTCAAAGGCCCGCGCCAGATCTCCCGCCCCCTCCGGGGTCATGGTGTCGCAGTAAAGCTGATACGCGCCGTCCCGGGGAAAGACGCTGACCCGGCCCGTCACCAGCACCTTCATGCCGTTTTCCGGACGAAACCGCAGACGCAGGCCTGCCCCTTGAACATGACGCACCGGATGGCTCCGGTGGGGTCCTTCAGGGAAAAAATAGTGGTGCCCCGAGGGGTACATCTTATAGTTGGAGATCTCGCCCCGGACGCAGATGCCGGACAGCATGGGTTCGTTGTCCAGCAGGAGCTTCACCAGCTCGTTGACCTCCGTGACGCTGAAAATATGCCGCTCCATAGTCACTCCTTCCAGCCATAGTTGGGGACGGAGCCGGGCCGATACGGCTTCCTCCGCCCACCGGGAAAAACGCTTTGACACGGAACAAGCGGAATAAGCCTGCCCGCAGACGTCCGCCAGAGAGCAGACGGCGTAGATGGCAAACGCGCCGCCCAGAACGCCTGATGCCAGCAGAATCGGCGGCTTGTCCGCCAGAAACGCGAACCGGCCTGCCAGCCAGTGCTCCCAGATCAGCGGATGGGCGTGGATCAGGTACACGCTGAAGGCCAGCGGCGACGCTTATCGATAAAACGCCAAACGGGGGCCGATATTCAGCTCCGCGAAGCACAGTACCAGCGCCACCGCCGCCAGCAGAACGGTGGGCGATGTGTAGGCTGTCAGCAGCACCCTTGTCACAGAGGTGTCCTGTCCGGGACATCCACAGCCGGTCTCCCGCCAGACGCACCAGCCACGTCGCCAGTACGCAGCCTGCATAAATCGCCCCCGGCGGACCGGGGCGGGACGTCTGCCTCCCGCACAGCCGCAGAATGCCGCCCAGCAGGTAGAGACAGGACAGCCACAGGACGCTGTAACCGTTGTCCGTCAGGAAGACGTCCTTTTGCCGCAGGGTGGGCAAACGGAAAAAACACCAGCACATGGACAGCGCCAGAGCCTTTGCAATTGCCCCTGGAAAGGCGGTTCAGCAGCAGATTGAAAAACGGGATGAACAGGCACATACCGAAGTAGGCCGTCACATACCAGTACTGCCGGAACAGCACCGGGAAAAAGGCCCGCAGCACCCGGTCACCGTTGACGCTGCCGGGCATCAGACAGGCAAATACCGCCGTGATGCCCAGCGTGTAGAACGCCACCCGCAGCCACAGGGCCAGCGCACCGCTGTATCGGAAGCGATGGCCCGCACCTACATATCCGGAAATCAGTCCGTAGCAGTTACGGCGCAGTAGGCGGCAGTCTCCAGCAGCCGGGCGGTCCCCTGCCCCGCAGACAGGGGCGCCGCGGCAGCCAGAACGCCGCCCTTATTCAGAATATGCAGAATGACCACCATCCACATGGCGGTCATCCGCAGCAGGTCGATCCCCCGGTTCCTCTGCTCCATGTTTTTCTCCTCCGCATGAAAAAACAGGGAGCGGAGGCGGCCTGTGCCGCGTCCGCTCTGCCGGTTTTGGAGGATTACTAGGAAATCTCTTCCCGCGCGAAGCTGCCCAGAATTCCGTTGATAAATTTCACGGTTTCCGGCGTCTCGTATTTTTTGGCGATCTCCACCGCTTCGTTGATGGCGGCGCCATTGGGAATGTCCTGCATGTAGAGGATCTCGTACATGGCTACCCGCATGATGGCGGAGGCCACCAGAGGAATGCGGGAAACTTCCAGTTCTTAGCATCTTGGCGATATAGCCGTCCAGCTCGGCGGCGTGTTCATTCACGCCGGTCACCAAGCGGGTGATATACGCCACCTGCTTGGCGTTGGGGCTTCTGTATACAGGGAGTCCTCCTCCGCCAGCTCGGCAAACGCCTCGCGGCGTCAGCCGCTCCTGCAGCAGCTCTTCCACTGGTTTTATCCGTAGAAGCTCAATTCGTAGGAAAGATGCGCGGCAATTTCCCGTGCAGTGTTCCGTACCATAACATCTTCGTCCTTTTCTCTTGTTCAGGCCCGCTCAGGCCAGGGTCACGCCGCCCACGTGGATATTCACGGTCTCCACCGTGCAGCCGGTCATGTCGCTGACCGCAGAGGCCACTGCCTTCTGGGCATTCTCCGCCACTTCGGGAATAGCATGGCCGTATGCCACCGTCAGAGGTAGATATCCAGCACCAGACCGGTCTCGGTCATTTCGATCTTTACACCCTTGGCGTTCTTCTGTGCGCCCTTCTTATTGGTTACCAGATCCGCAACACTGGTACCCAGATTGCCCATCATGCCGGAAACGCCTTCCACCTCCCGGACGGCGCCCACCGCGATGGCTGCGATGACCTCCTCGGAGATGTGAATACTTCCTGCTCGTCGGACAGCGTCATATAACCCTTATTTTCAGCCATTGTGATTCTCCTTTTTGTATCTTGGCGGCGAACTTCATTTCTAATGTGTTATTTTACCATGCAATCCGAAAATTACAACAGCTAATTTGCCGCCATGATCCGAATGGCGCTGGCGGCATAGCCGGTCTCAGTCATGGCGATGTCCGTGATCTTGGCTACATCCGTGGAATTCAGCGTTCCGTCCGCCGTGGATACAACAATGCTCAGGAATCATCCCCCATGAAGGCCACGCAGTCGGCATAACCCTTGGCCGTCACCAGATTTTCGATCTGGGCTTCCTTCAACGTGTAGGACGCCAGCACCTGAATGCTCTCCGACGCCTGGTTTGCCACCTCTTTGTCCGCATCCTCCTGCTTGGCGGCATCCTCAAGGAGAGAAATGGCGCTGTCCCGCGCCTGCTGCCGGGTAAGCCGGGCGGAGGCGAAGTAATCGTCCCCCTCGTAGACCGTGTCCTCTGCCAGCTCTGTTCCCTCCTGGCCGGAGACCAGGGCGGCCTCCCCCAGGATCTTCGTCCCGGTCTCCTCCGCCTGTTGAGCGGCCTCCTGCGTGAGTATTTCAGTTCAGTCCCACCGCCGCACACCAGCACCGCCATGGTGGCCACCACAATGTTCCGCTTGGTATTTCCGCTCATAGGTCCTTTCCTCCTCCAGATAATCACTGACATTTGCCACGGTGACGCGGTCGCTGGGCAGTCCGGTCAAGGCGGATACCGCCGCGGTGACTGCCAGCTTCACGTCCGCCCGGCCCCCCCTGACACACCACCAACGCCCCCCGGTAAGTGGGATACGCCGTCCGGGTCACAACGGTCTCCTCCCGGTCCCCGCCGTCCAGCAGGACCGGCTCCGAGGTCCGGGAATAGTCCTCCGGTGCCGTCGCGCTGCCGCTGTACCGCAGCTCCGTATTCTGAGCCAGCTGCCGTTCTCCATCGGTATCCACCGTCAGCAGCACCCGCACGGTCCCTACGCCCCTGTATCTGCCCCAAAATTTCCTCCAGTCCTTTCGCAGCGTCTCCCGGCTGTATAGGCCGGTGGCGCTTCGCTCTGACCAGTCTGTGCCGTGTGCCCGCCCCACCGGGCCATAACAGCAGCCCAGCGCCGATCAGCAAGATCAGTGCCGCGTATTTGTATCGGTCCCATAGCTTCCGCACTCCTTCAGTTTTTTCATTCCACACCTGTCTTTCCGCCGGGACGCCCAACTCCGCATCCAGCCACCGGGACAGCGCCGGACCTCGGTCCCGTCAGTTCCACAGAAACGGGGACGGGGACGCCGCTGCCGTCCGGCTCAACGGTGACTTGCACCCGGAGCGTCAGGCCCATATCAGCCGCCTTGTCCGATATATATGATTCCAGTTCGGCTTCTATGAGTCCCACCAGCTCTTTCTGCCCCTCTTGCTCCAATTCTGCCTGCCGCTGCTCCACCGTCTGCCGGTAGGCGTCCAGATTCAGAGAGACGGCGGACAGATCCACACTCCCAAGGGGCCGCAAAAGCACGGCCAGCAGGAGCAGTCCCCCACCAAGGAGGTGATCTCCCGGAGACTGCCCTTGGGCGTCAGCGTCTGCACCACAGACAGCAGCAGTGTCACAGACACTACGGCTGTCAGCCATGCCCGGGCCGCCGCCATCATGATGTCACCACAGCTGCGGAGGCCAGAATGGACACCAGCAGCACCAGCGCGCAGCTTCCCACCATGCCCAGAATCAGACCGAAGGCGCCGCCAAGGCCGCCGGATCAGTCCGCACAGCCCGTATCCCCGATGACGGAGGCCAAAAGCCGTCAGCTTTGTAGAGCAGATACTGAATTCCCAGCTGAAAAAAGGATAGGCGCACAGAGCCAGCACTCCCAGCAGGCCAAACACGCCGATAGCCCCTTCAAAAGCATCCCGCCCCGGCCAGCACGGTTTCCGACGCCTCCGCGATGATGCCCCCCACCACCGGGGATCATGCCGGAAATGGCGGTTTTCGTCACCCGCACTCTGGCGCTGTCCACCGTTCCCGCGAAAATGCCGCCTACAGTGAGGTAGAGGGTAAAGGCCAGCAGTGCGGCGGTCAGCAGCTTGGTGCAGACGGTTTTCAGCAGCTCCGCCACCGCCGTCAGTCGCTTGTCCGCAAGGCAGCAGCCAGCCGCCAGCGCCCCGGCGTAGAGATAGACCATGGGCATCAGCAGTCCGTGAATCAGCCCCAGCAGCAGGTCCGCGAAAAACACCGTGGCGATCTGCCGCAGCGTCGCGCCCACGGCCCCGCCGGAGATGGCGGAAACGGCGCCAGCGTGGGAAGGAGCGCCTTGGAAAAGGTGTTCATCTGTTCCATGACCGCAGTCCCCGCCCCCATCAGGCTGTCCAGACTGCCTGCCGTCAGAGCGGTGACGGCCAGCCCACCCGCCATAGGCAGAAACCGGCTCTCGTCTCCCCACACCCTTTTGAAAGCCGCTGACCAATCCGCATAGCACCGCCACCAGCAGCACTGATACCGCCCCACGGGTCTGACGCCGCAAAACGGTGTTCACGTCTTTTCGGAGGTGGTTCCAGATGGCGCAAAGCCCCTCCGGAAAGCTGTTCACGTCCCAGTGGTCCACATCCTTCAAAAGCTGACCGGCCTTCGGGGCAGCGCCCGCTCCACTCTCCGGCGGCAGCTCCGCGCCCCGGACCGGGAGCGTCAGCAGCAGGAGGGCCAGTCCCAAAAAGCAGCAGGTTTTCGTGTTTCATCATCTCAGCTCCGTTATCAGCTCCAGCACCGCCCGCAGCAGGGGCAGCGCCGTCAAAAAGGGCGCAGACTGTCCCGGCAAATTCCAGTGCGGCGCCAGTGCGCTTTCCCCGGCATCCCGGCACAGTCCGCCGCCCACTTTCACCACAAGGGCGATGCCCACCGTCTTATAGAGGGGCGTCAGCAGCGTCCGGGAGACACCGCTCTGCTCCGCCAGCCGTTCCAGAAACCGCAGTAATTCCGTCAGTGGCTCCGCTAAGGCCAGCAAAACCGCCGCTGCCGCTGCCAATGCCAGCAAAAGCGTGATCTCCGGGTTGCTCCGGCGGAGGACAAGTCCCAGCAGGGCCGCGATCACGCAGAGCGCCGCCGCCTGGGTCACCAGCGCCATCTCAGAGATCAAACAGGGTCTTGATGAGCTGGAACAGTCCGCTGATCTCCTGCACCAAGATCATCATGACCACCACAAGACCCGCCAAGGTGGTCATCATGGCCTGCTCCTCCCGGCCGGAGCGGACCAGAAGCTGGTTCAGCACCGCGACCAAGATCCCCACAGCGGCAATTTTGAAAATCAGATCTACATCCATCGTTCCTTCCTCAAATCAGTAAGATCACCAGCAGCGCGGCGGCGGAAAAAACAAAGGGCCGCCGCGCGTTTTTTCCTCATCGGGGCGCTGCTTTTCCAGTTGTGACAGGCTGTTTTGCAGCTCTTTTCTTACAAGCAATATACCTTTACAGGCGCTCACTTCATCGCCTTGTAAGGCATTGACCAGCTCGGACAAGGCCCGCTTGTCCGTTTCCGACACCGGAAGGCAGGAGACTGTCTGACACCAGACGATTTCCGGGGACCTCCCCGCTGCCAACGCCGCCGCACTTCTCTCGAACAGCTGGGAAAAACCTCATGGCAGCGGCCCCGCGCCGCCTGTCGGAACAGCGGCAGCAGCGGCGTCCGGGTCAGCCGGATAGACGTTTCCATGTAGTCTAACGCCGCCGCCAATTCCGCCAAGACCTGCCGCCGGCGCCGTTGCTCCTGATGCTGAAGCCACCAGACGCTCCCTCCCGCGAACAACACGCACAGACTGCCCACCAGTTTTATCACGGCAGATTCTCCACGGCGTACAGCCGCCCCTCCGGACCTGTTCGGATCAGCACCGCCTGACGGAACACCCGCCCGGCCAGCAGCTCCTGATACAAGGGCTTGGCCTGTAACTCCTCCACGTTGGCGGCATGGATAGTGGCCAGCAGCGCCACGCCGCAGCCCGCCGCCTGCGAGATGGCCCGCAGATCCTCCCGGACGGTGATCTCGTCCACGGCGATGATCTGCGGATTCATGGCCCGCAGCGCCATGGGAATCGCCAGCGCCTTGGGACAGCCGCTGAGAACGTCCGTCCGGGGGCCTACATCCATCTGAGGCTGACCCCGATACATGACGGCGATCTCCTCCCGCTCGTCGATGAGGGTGATCCGCTGGGGCGGGACGCCCTCCCCTTGGGAAAGTTGCCGCACCAGATCCCGCAGCAGCGTGGTCTTGCCGCCTCCCGGTGGGGACAGCAGCAGGGTGCTGACGAACCGCCCGTCCCGGAACAGCCGGGGGGCCACGGCCTGCGCGATGCCCTTCTGCTCCCTGGAAATGCGGATCACAGCGGAGGAAATCTGCTTGAGATTGGTAACCGCCCCATCCTTCATCACGGCGGAACCGCACAGTCCCACCCGGAAGCCACCCGCACCGGAAGAAACCCCTGCCGCAGCGTTTCGATGGAGGCGTAGCGGGAAAATTCAGCGGCGATGTCGCACAAGGTCTCCAATTCCTCCGTGGTGACGATGGCCTCCAGCGACCGCTCCCCCTCCGGCAGCAGCACCGACAGACAGTGCCCGCCCGCAGCCGGAATTCCTCCGCCCGTCTCTTGTCCATCTCCGGCAGTTCCATGGCGATCCGCCGCAGACGGCTGGGCAGGATGGCCGCCGCCAGTTCATAGCGCGTCTCACATTCTCTTCGTTCCAAGGGTCGTCCCTCCTTTTGTTGTTGCTCCAGTGTATGACGGCCCCCGCCCGGATATGCCAGATGAAAAAAGTGGGGGTCCCCCATTTTTCACCTTATGGAAGCCTCCGCATAGACTGGATTGAAGGAAATTCCTTCGCTACATCGTTTAGGAGGTAACACAATGCCTGAGAAAGTCATGCCCGGCCCCGTGGAGGGCACCGGCGGCATCCGTGAGGCGGTTTGCGTCCATACACGTAAGATCTATGACTCCTGCCGGGATAAGGACTGCATCGAGGACCTGCGGTTCTATCCGAAGCTCCAGTATGTGGACATCATCAATCGCGCCCTGTCTGTCAAGGGCGGGTCTGCGGACCTACTGTATGTCTATGTGGATGTGGAGCCGGTCAATTTCAATCGGGGTTTCTACACGGTGGATATGCGGTTTTTCTACAATGTGACCCTGCAAGCCTATACCAGCTGCCCCGCACCGGTGACGGTGGAGGGCCTGTGCGTATTTGACAAGCGGGTGATTTTGTTCGGCAGCGAGGGGAACGCCAAGATCTTCTCCTCCAAGTTTCGCTCCGGGGAGCCGGATATTCCCATGCTGCGCCGCTCCAATCTGCCGGAGGCGGTGGTGGAGGCGGTGGACCCCATCGTTCTGGACGCCCGGCTCGTGGAAAGCGGCTGCCGCCGACGGGACTGCGACTGCGATCTGTGTGAGGTGCCCCCGGCCATCAGCCAGTGCTTCGGCGGGGAGCTTTGCGGCGGAGACGACAGCCGCCGGATTTATATCACGCTGGGGCAGTTCTCCATCGTCCGTCTGGAGCGGGATTCCCAGCTTCTGGTGCCGGTGTATGATTATTGTATGCCGGAGAAGGAGTGCTCCTGCGGGAATACGGATGATCCGTGCAGCCTGTTCCGCAACATCTCGTTCCCTGTGGGCGAATTTTTCCCGCCCAACACCGTGGCCTCCCGGAGGATTACGAGGAGGCCAAGAACTTCTGCGCCTGCTGTCATAAATAAGGAAAAGCCCGGAGACACATTCGTGTCTCCGGGCTTGTTTGAGTTCAGATCCTATGTATCAGGAGCATTCCACTTTACTGGTTTTGGGGTCCATGATGCAGACATAGCTGTTTCCCCGGCCCAGAGCCAGCGGCTGGCCGTCCGCCGTGGTGTATACAAAGGGGCTGTTCCGGTCCGCGCGGCTCCAATGGATGGGAACACTCTGCCCGTTCCGGCAAAGGAGGCCGTCTCCCTCTCCGGTGGTACGGACCTTCAGACGGCCCTCCTTATCCCCGGAGATCACGGAGATGTTCGTCTCCAAAAGCAGCAGATTCACGGCGCTCACTTGCTCGCCGGTGTTGCCATCCACATAGGGGGCCTGATACTGGCTCACCAGATACCTGCCGATGGCGGCATCGTAGTCGAACAGGCCGGTCTTATAGCTGGTGTAGGCCAGCTTGACGTGCTCCGCCGTCGCGCCGCCGGTCAGCGGCTCGTCGGTAAAGGTCTGGGAATAGGTATATCCGTCCCCATGGGTCTTGGCGTACTTGCTGCTGTCCCAGAAGCTCTGGATCTTCTCGCCGGAGGTCACCAGCGTGTGCTCGTAGTCCATGGTCTTTCTGCGCTCCTGATCCCGCCAGAACACGGCGCTCTGGCTGGCACTGCCGTTGACGCCGTCGACGTTGTTCACCTTCCAGCTTTTCAGATCCTGATACGCCTCCGGGCCGCCCCCGGCATGAACGTACAGGGCGTCATGGCCCAGCGCCAGTTCGATGTAATAGGGGCGGGAGGAGCGGATGCTGCCAAGGGTACCGATTCCGTCCAAGGTCTGGTAGACTGCCAGCATCCGGGTGATGCCGCCCTCGGCGGGGACCTCATAGATGATGTCGGCCTGAGCATTGCCAAGCTGCGGCTGGGCCTTTTTCAGGTTGTTCAGCATCACCGCCACCGGACGGTTCCGCTCATATTCCGGTTCCATGGGAAGTCCTGTCAACGGATTCATTCCCGCCGGTACGGCAGGCTCCGGTTCCGCTTCCGGTTCCGGCGTCACAATGGGTTCCTCTGCCGCAGGGGGCTCCGGATTGGGGACCGGTTCCTCCTTTTTGCCACAGCCTGTCAGGACCAGAAGAAACGCCAGCGCCAGCGCCCATGCTCTCTTTTTCAAGGTATCCCGCCCTTTCATGTTATGTTAACTTCATCATACCAAGGCGTAGTAGAACCGTCAAGGGAAATTTCGCCGGGCTTCGACAAATTTCCGGCTGTACAATCATGCCCGTCTGGGGTATACTGAAATGAAAGAACGATTCACATACAAAGGAGAGCTTCCATGACCGCACGCGGATTTATCCAGGACAAGCTGGAGATCAAGTTCCTTATTTTATATCTGGCCGCCCGGGTCATTGAACCGGTGCCCTTCGATTCGCCTCCATCTATGAAGGCCGCTACCTCGCCGGTGTCGCTGCCGGTATGAAGCTCAACGAGATGATCGAGGCCGGTGAATTCACCGCCGATCAGGCCAAGATGGGTTACGTCGGCGCTTTCACCTACGCGGAAGTCATCTCCGGCTACACCTCTTTCTATCTGGGCGCCAAGTCCGTGTGCCCGACCGTGACCATGGACGTCACCTTCACCGGCTCCTGGTACGATGAGGCCCTCGAGAAGGAAGCTGCCAACAAGCTCATCGCCAACGGCTGCAAGCTCATCAGCCAGCACGCCGACTCCATGGGCGCTCCCACCGCCTGCGAGACGGCCGGCGTCCCAACGTGTCCTACAACGGCAGCACCGTTGCCGCCTGCCCCAACACCTTCATCGTTTCCTCCCGCATTGACTGGACCCCGTACTATGAGATGGTCATCAAGGCCGTCCAGGACGGCACCTCGCTCGACTCCGACTGGACCGGCACCCTCAAGACCGGCTCCGTCGTGCTGACCGATGTCAACGAGAAGGTCGCTGCCAAGGGCACTGCCGAGAAGATTGCCGAAGTCACCAAGCAGCTCGAGGACGGCACCCTGCACGTCTTTGACACCTCCGCCTTCACCGTCAAGGGCGAGACCCTGACCAGCTACATGGCTGACGTCGACACCGACGCCGACAACACCGGCGACACCGAGGCCATCAAGGACGGCTACTTCCACGAGTCCGAGTTCCGCGCCGCTCCGTACTTCAACGTGCAGATCGACGGCATCAACCTGCTTGACCAGAACTTTGGCAGCTGATATCTGAATCCACCGCAGAGGGAAGGCCTGTCAACCCAGGCCTTCCCTCATATGTACTTTAAAGCGCCTGACAAATTTTTTGCTGATTTTGATTTCAACGCCACCATGTATGGTTAAGTCGGAGGAATTTACACCATCGAGGTGTTGGACAACGAAAGAAATTGACAGCGGTCAAAATGCGCGACATCACCAAGCGCTTCGGTTCCGTCGTCGCCAATGACCGCGTCTGGCTCGATATCTACCGGGGCGAGGTCCTGGCGCTGCTCGGCGAAAACGGCAGCGGCAAGACCACGCTCATGAACATGCTCTCGGGCATTTATTTCCCCGACGAGGGACAGATCCTCATCGACGGCGAGGAGGTCGTCATCCGCTCCCCGCGCGATGCCTACCGCTACGGCATCGGCATGATCCACCAGCACTTCAAGCTGGTCGACGTCTTCACCGCCGCTGAGAACATCACGCTCGGCCTCGATGAAAAGCTTGATCTCAAGGCCACGGCCGCGCGCATCCGCAGCATCTGCGAGCGCTACGGCTTCGACCTCGACCCGAACCAGAAGATCTATGATATGTCCGTGTCCCAGAAGCAGACGGTCGAGATCGTCAAGGCGCTTTACCGCGGCGCGGACATCCTCATCCTTGACGAGCCGACCGCCGTCCTCACCCCGCAGGAGACGGACAAGCTCTTTGCCGTCCTGCGCAACATGCGCGACGACGGCAAGGCGATCGTCATCATCACGCACAAAATGCACGAGGTTGAGGAGCTGAGCGACCGCGTGGCTGTCCTGCGCCACGGCCAGTTCGTGGGCGATATGCGCACCAAGGACACGAACGCCCAGGAAATGACCAACATGATGGTCGGCCACGCGGTCACTCTTAATATCGACAGACCCGACCCCGTCGACCCCAAGCCCCGCATCGAGGTCAAGAACCTCACCGTGCGCAGCATTGACGGCATCGTGAAGCTCGACGACGTGTCCTTCACCGCCAACTCCGGCGAGATCCTCGGCATCGCGGGCATCTCCGGCTGCGGCCAGAAGGAGCTGCTCGAGGCCATCGCCGGCCTGCAGCCGACGGAGAGCGGCAGCATCTGCTACGTCGAGGACGACGGTACGCGCGAGGAGCTGCTCGGCAAGGACCCGCTGCGCATCGCCGAGATGGGCGTGGCGCTGTCGTTCGTGCCGGAGGACCGTCTCGGCATGGGCCTTGTCGGCAACATGGATCTCGCGGACAACATGATGCTCCGCTCCTTCCGAAAGGGCCGCGGCTTCTTTACCGACAGAAAATCGCCGCGCAAGCTGGCCGAGACCGTCGTCGAGGAGCTCGACGTCAATACCCCGGGCGTGACCACGCCGGTGCGCCGCCTGAGCGGCGGCAACGTGCAGAAGGTGCTCGTCGGCCGCGAGATCGCCTCCGCCCCCACCGTGCTGCTCACGGCCTACGCCGTGCGCGGCCTGGACATCAACGCGTCCTACACGATCTATGACCTCATCAACCGGCAGAAGGAGCGCGGCGTTGCCGTGATCTACGTCGGCGAGGATCTGGATGTGCTGCTCGAGCTGGCCGATAGGATACTCGTCCTCTGCGGCGGCAAGGTCAGCGGCATCGTCCCCGGCCGCGGCGCCACGAAGCGCGACGTCGGCATGATGATGACGCAGTTGGGAGGGAACGAAGCCCATGCATAACAAAGTCCGGGAACCGCTGTTCCACATCGTCAAGCGCGACACGCTGCCCTGGTATCAGGCCTGGGGCATCCGCGCGATCGCTATCGTGCTGGCGCTGCTGTTGTGCGCGCTCATCACGACGCTGTGCACCCACCTCAATCCGCTCAAGGTGTTCGGCACCATGTTCAGCGGCGCGTTCGGCTCGCCGCGCAAGATCTGGATCCTGGGGCAGAATCTCGCCATCCTGCTGTGCATCTCGCTGGCCGTGACGCCCGCGTTCAAGATGCGCTTCTGGAACATCGGCGCCGAGGGCCAGGTGCTCGCCGGCGGTCTCGCCGCCGCGGCATGCATGATCTGCCTCGGCGACAAGGTGCCCAACGGCCTGCTCATCGTGCTCATCGTAATCGCCGGCATCGCCGCGGGCGCGGTCTGGGCCGTCATCCCCGCCATCTTCAAGGCCAAGTGGAACACGAACGAGACGCTCTTCACCCTCATGATGAACTACGTCGCCACGCAGCTCGTGGCCTATTTCGTCATCGTCTGGGAGTCGCCGAAGGGTTCCGGCAAGGTCGGCATCATCAACCAGAGCACCGAGGCCGGCTGGCTGCCGCAGATCGGCGGCTACAAGTACCTGCTGACGATCCTCGTCGTCGCGGTGCTGACCGTGGGCATGTACATCTACCTCAACTACAGCAAGCACGGCTATGAGATCTCCGTCGTCGGCGAGAGCGAGCGCACCGCCCGTTATGTCGGCATCAAGGTCGGCAAGGTCATCGTGCGCACGATGCTGCTGTCCGGCGCGCTGTGCGGTATCGCGGGCGTTCTGCTCGTGTCCGGCACCGACCACACGATCACGACCACCATCGCCGGCGGCCAGGGCTTCACGGCCGTCATGGTCTCGTGGCTGGCCAAGTTCAATCCGCTCGGCATGATCCTCACGAGCTTCCTGCTCGTGTTCCTCGACCGCGGCGCGGGCGAGATCTCGACCGCGTTCGGGCTCAACCAGTCGTTTGCCGATATTCTCAGCGGCATCATCATTTTCTTCATCATCGGCTGTGAGTTTTTCATCACCTACCGGCTGAGCTTCCGCAAGCCGGCGAAGAAGGAGGCGGCGGAGCATGTTTGATTTTGTGTCCTTTATCCCCCGCGCCATCATGCAGGGTATCCCGCTGCTCTTCGGCAGCACCGGTGAAACGCTGACCGAAAAATCCGGCAACCTCAACCTCGGCATCCCCGGCATCATGTATGTCGGCGGCATCTGCGGCGTCATCGGGGCGTTTTTGTATGAGCAGGCGGCCGGCGGGGCCGCGGGGATGAACGGCTTCCTCGCCATCATGATCCCGCTGCTGTCGTGCCTGCTCGGCTCGCTCCTGATGGGGCTTCTCTACTGCTTCCTCACCGTCACCCTGCGCGCGAACCAGAACGTCACAGGCCTTGCGATGACCACGTTCGGCGTCGGCTTCGGCAACTTCTTCGGCGGCTCGCTCATAAAGCTCACCGGCAGCGAGGTCCCGTCCATTGCACTCTCGGCCACGAACAGCTACTTTTCCAAGTCGCTGCCGTTTGCGTCGAAGCTCGGCTGGTTCGGTCAGGTCTTCCTGTCCTACGGCTTTCTCGCTTATCTCGCCGTGGCCATCGCGCTCATCGCGGCCTACGTGCTCAAGCACACGCGCGTGGGGCTGCACCTGCGCTCCGTCGGCGAAAATCCGCAGACGGCCGACGCTGCCGGCATCGACGTCAATAAGTATAAGTACATCGCCACCTGCGTCGGCAGCATGATCGCCGGCCTCGGCGGATTGTACTACGTCATGGACTACGCCTGCGGCGTCTGGTCTCCGGAATATTCCGAAAGCCGGGCTTTTTGGATCTTTGGCTGTTATTTGACGACCACATTTTCGTGACCCAAAGTCTCCTGAGCTTCCTGCACCAGCGCCGGGTGCAGCAGTGCTTGGGTAGCATAGACCTTTCGGGTGTCTGCCATGACCATCTTCACCACGCTTTTGCCGGGGAACATCTGGAACACCAGCTTCATGTGGCGGATGGCAGGATCGTCGATACTGGGGAATTTCAGGAACAGGGGTCTCCCCCGCTGCCGTTTCCGCTTGGGCTGGGGTTCCGGAATGCCGCCCTCCACCGTGGACAGAGGGTAAATGGAGTCGCACATGATCTGGGGGCCTTTTCGTCCCGGACGGACAGCCGCCCCTTTGCCACCACTGCCTGGTTCTCCTTCAGGTACGGCGCCGCAGGAGTCCAGCACCCGGGAGAAGCACAGCAGTTCCATGGAGGCGGTATCGTCCTCCACCGTCACATAGGCCATGAGGGAGTTGTTCTTGGTGGTCTTCGTCTTGCTGGAGGTGATGACCCCGGCAGATGGTGACCCGCTGGCCGTCGGCAAAGCGCTCCGGGCCGTTTTCCCGGGAAAAGTCCTCGATAATTGAAACGATGGTGGGAGCGTGGAGCTTCCGCACAGCGTCCCGATAATGGTCCATAGGGTGGCCGGAGATACAATCCGGTGGTGGCCTTCTCCATGGTCATCAATTCCTCGGTGTATACTCCGGAATATCAGGCAAGGGAATTTCCTTCACAGGTTCTTTATCCTGCCGCTAGCGCCGGCGGCCATGGAAAAGAAATCCATCTGGCCTTCCACGTTATCCCGCTGCTGGCCGCCACGGAGTCCATCACCATCTCATAGACTTTGGATGAGCTGGGAACGTCTGGCACCCATGGAGTCAAAGGCACCGGAACGGATCAGATTTTCCACCGCCCGCTTGTTCATTTCGCTGCCGTTCATGCGGCTGCAAAATCGTACAGGGATGTAAAGTCGCCACCGGTCTCCCGCTCCCGCATCACCGCCTGGATAAAGCCCCGGCCGATGTTCTTGATGGCCACCAAGTCCGAACCGGATGCCCCCCTCCTCTACCGTGAATCGGTCTGCGGAGCGGTTGATGTCCGGCGGCAGCAGGGCGATGCCGCACTCCCGGCACTCGTTGATATAGCCCGCCACCTTGTCGGAGTTATCCAGCACGCTGGTCAGCAGCGCCGCCATATACTCCCGTGGAAATGACACTTTGAAGTACGCCGTCTGATAGGCCACCACCGCATAGGAAACGGCATGGGCCTTATTGAAGGCATAATTGGCGAAGGCAAAGATCTCATCGTAGATCTTTTTCGGCTCGCGGCGGGGATGCCGTTGGCTACGCAGCCCTTGATGTTGCGGGCAGGATCGCCGTGGAGAAACGCCTCCCGCTCCTTGGCCACGTCCTTGGCCTTCTTCTTGCTCATGGCACGGCGGAGCATATCCGCCTGGCCCAGCGTGTACCCGGCAAGCTGCTGGAAGATCTGGATGACCTGCTCCTGATAGACGATACAGCCGTAGGTGATGGACAAGATCGGCTCCAGCTCCGGAATGTATGTACTGACCTTGCTGGGGTCATGCTTACAGGCGATGAACTTGGGGATAGAATCCATGGGGCCGGGACGGTACAGGGCGATGATGGCTGTGATATCCTCAATGCTCTGGGGCTTCAGACCTACGCAGACGCCGGTCATGCCGGTGGATTCCATCTGGAACACACCGTTGGTTTTGCCGTCAGAGAGCATTTTGTAGGTCTCCGGGTCCCCCTCCGGGATGTCATCCGAGTTGAAGTCCGGCTGCCGCTGGTCTGCACCATCTTCACGGCATCATCCAGCACCGTCAGGTTCCGCAGGCCCAGAAAGTCCATTTTCAGCAGGCCCAGTTCTTCCAGCGTGGTCATGATATACTGGCAGACCACGGATTCGTCATTTTTCGCCAGCGGCACATATTCGTATACCGGCTTTCGGGTGATGACCACACCGGCGGCATGGGTAGACGCGTGGCGGGGCATTCCCTCCAGCGCTCTGGCGGTGTCGATGAGCTTTTTCACCTTTTCGTCGGCGTCGTAGAGGTCGCTGAGCTGTTTGCAAAGCCGCAGCGCATCATTCAGGGTGATGTGCAGGGTGTTGTCGGCACCAGCTTGGCGATGACGTCCACATCGGCGTAGGGCATATTCAGCACCCGGCCTACATCCCGGATCACGCCCCGGGCGGCCATGGTGCCGAAGGTGACGATCTGAGCCACGTGGTCGTCCCCGTACTTCCGGCGGACATAATCCACCACCTCGCCCCGGCGGGTGTCGCCGAAATCCATGTCAATATCCGGCATGCTGACCCGCTCCGGGTTCAAAAAGCGCTCAAAGTACAGGCTGTACTGCATGGGGTCGATGTCCGTGATGTGCAGGCAGTAGCTGACCATGCTGGCCCGCGGCACTGCCCCGCCCCGGACCAACCGGGATGCCTGCGCTTTTGGCATAGCGGACAAAGTCGGAGACGATGAGGAAGTAGTCGGTAAAGCCCATCTTCTCGATCATGTCCTGCTCGTATTTCAGTTGGCCGCGGTACTTGTCGTCCTCGCCGTACCGCGCCTTATAGCCCTCGTCGCAGAGCTTTTTCAGATAGGAGAAGCTGTCATACCCCTCCGGCAGCTGGAATTCCGGCAGGTGGTACTTGCCGAAGGTGAATTCCAGGTCACACATCTCCGTGATCTTCTGGGTGTTTTCCAGTGCGCCCTCGTAGCCCTCGAACAGGGCCGCCATCTCCTCCTCGCTGCGGAGGTAGAAGTTCCGGGGCTCGTAGCGCATCCGGTTCTCGTCGTCCATGGTCTTGCCGGTCTGGATGCACAGGAGCACATCGTGAGCCTCCGCGTCCTCCTTTCGCAGGTAATGGGCATCGTTGGTACAGACCATGGGGATGCCCGTCTCCTGGTGGATTTTCAGGATAGACTGGTTCACCATCTTCTGATCCCGGATGCCATGGTCCTGTATCTCCAGATAGAACCGGTCCGGCCCGAACAGCTCCGCCATTTCCAGGGCATAAGTCTTGGCGTTGTCGTACTCGCCGTTCCGCAGGCGGCGGGGGATCTCCCCTGCCAAACACGCCGAAAGTGCGATCAGGCCCTTGGAGTGCTCCCGCAAAAGGGCCTGATCGATACGGGGTTTCACATAGAAGCCCTCCGTCCAGGCAAGAGACACCATGTAGGAGAGGTTGCGGTAGCCCTCCTCATTTTCGCACAGCAGCACCAGATGGCGGCTTTCGCCGTCGAACTCGTGGACCTTGTCGAACCGGGTGCGGCGGGCCACATAGACCTCGCAGCCGATGATGGGCTTGATGCCCTCCGCCTTGCAGGCCCGGTAGAAGTCGATGACGCCGTACATGACGCCGTGATCCGTAATGGCGCAGGCGGTCTGCCCCATGGACTTCACAACTCCCGGCAGCTCCTTGATCTTGCAGAAGCCGTCCAGCAGGCTGAACTCCGTATGCACATGCAGATGGGTGAAGGCCATAGGCCACCTCCTGTTTTCTTTATCAAATAATCGCTAAAGTTATTGTAATTTCAACCAATGTAAAGCTGATTCACTATACAGCTTTTTGCGCAAACCTAATCGCAGTCATCCAGCGTTTTTCCGCAGTCCGGGCAGAAATGGGGCAGACTGGACGGCATCCGGCCGCCAGCCATCAGGAGGCCCCGCAGTAGGGACAGCGTAGCTTCGAAAAGGCGGTCAGAAGGCTTCCGGCCATGATCAGGATTCCAACACCTGCCGCGATCCAAAGGAATACCGACACATCGTTTCCCCGCCACTGATAGGATTCGCCGATCAGATATGCCGCAGTCAGCATGGTCAGCGCGCCGGAAAAGAAAAGCCGTCTGCATATCTTCAACAGCTTGTGCGGTCCCATAGGTGCTTTTTTTGCATGTCTATCCCTCAGCTTTGTAAAGTGAAATTTTACAGTGATTGTTGCGCCGCCAGCATCTGCTCCACAATCTCGACCGCCGTGGCGATCATGATGTCGCAGTGGCCGGTCAGTCCCAGTGCCTTGGCGGCAGGAGTGGTATCATCGGGACGAATTTCTTTTGCAGCAGATCCGCGCACCGCAGGCTGGCAAACCGCTCTGCGAACCGCTTTTGCAGCTCCTTGGCCTGTCCCACAGACCGCTTTTTGGACCCCAGCACATCCGACGGGTCGGCGGGGGTCAGCAGATCCAGCACCATCACGCCGCCTGTAATAGCGCCGCACAGCTCGCCGGTGCCCGCTCCCATACCGAAGCCGCCGCCCAAGTCATGCATTGCGCCTCCGTCAGTCCGATGCAGTCCTGAAATGTCGCCAGAACGCTCTGGCAGCAGCTGAAGCCCTTTTTGTGGTAACCAACCGCTTGTTCACACCGATCCATAGTTTGTTCTCTCTTTCTTTTGTAAAATCGTATTATTCAGACAGGTCTCTGGATAGCTCCAGCAGCTTCCGCAGCCGGTGATTCAGACAGGACTTGCTCACCGGCGGATCAAACTCCGCCGCCAGCTCGGAAAGGCTCAGCTCCGGGTATTCCAGCCGCAGCGCCGCCGTTTCCTGAAGCTTGTCCGGCAGCTGCTCCAGCAGCTCCGCCGCTTGCAGGCGGCGGATGGCCTCCATCTGCTCCTGTGCCGCCTCCACCGCCTTATCCAGATTGGCGCTGTCGCAGTTCAGGCGGCGGTTCACGCTATTCCGCAGGTCCTTTTCCAGCTTGGCAGACATCACGTTCATGGCCGCCACGGGTGCGCCGATCAGCGTCAGAAAGTCCTCGATCTGGTCGCTCTGCTTGAAATAGGTAATGAGGTGCGCCGCCCCGGCTGAGACTTTTGGGCGGATAGCCGCCCTCCTGAAGCAGCGAGCCCAGTTCTCGGCTCACCTGCAAATGGGAGGTAGTCAGTTCCAGATGGTAGCGCTTTTGGGGGTCCGTGATGCTGCCCCCCGGCAAAAAAGGCTCCCCGCAGGAACGCCGCCCGGTCGCAGGTCTCCTCCACCATACCGAAATTGATGTGGAGCACCAGATTTTGCTGGGGATCAAAGCCCAGCAGGTTGATGATATGGTCCAGCTTTTTTGATCCGTGATCTGGAAGATCCGCTTGCCCTCCTCCTGCTCCTGCTCCGGCTGGCGGTCGAATTGCAGGTTGAAGGCCCGGCGGAACAGTTTGGGGAGCCGGGCGGCAAAATGGGGGTTCTCCGTGATGATGCGGACCTCCGTGGCACTGAAGGTGTTGCAGAACAGCAAAATTCCGTAGGCCTCCGCCCGTGCGCAGCACAGCTTCTGTACCGGCAGGCGGCATAGCTCGTTTTTCGTATCGTAGGAAAAGGACATGCGTCCTCCTTTCTCAGGCGGTCACCGATTCATATCCCTGTGGTTTTCCCGGACTCGGTACCCAAGGTTCCGAATGTCCTCCGCCAGGGCGTGGGTCATGGCTACGGGCGGTGACGCCGCCGGTGCAGCCCACCGCGATGACCAGCTCCGTTTTGCCCTCCTCGGCGTACAGCGGGAGGGAAAAGGTCAGCAGGTCCCGGAGCTTTTCCATAAAATCATGGGTCTGGCGGAAAGAAAACACATAATCCGCCACTGGCTGATCCAAACCGGTCTTCTCCCGCAGCTCCGGGATGTAAAAGGGTTCGGCATACAGCGCACGTCGAACACCAGATCGGCCTCCATCGGCAGACCGTATTTGAAGCCGAAGGAGGTGATGGTGACGCTCATACCGCCCTTTTCCGTGGTATCGCTGCCGAAATGCCGCAGCAGCTCACCCCGGAGCTGGGCTGTGGAAAGATGGGTGGTGTCGATGACCACATCCGCACGCTGGCGCAGAGGTTCCATCATCTCCTGCTCGGTCCGCACCGCCTTTTCCAGAGAATCCGCCTGCTGCATCAGAGGATGACGGCGGCGGGTCTCCTTGTAGCGCTTGATGATGGTCTCCGGCTCCGCCTCTAAAAACAGCAGGCTGCATGCGCCGCTGCTGTGCTTCAGCACGTCCAGCACATCGAACAGCTCTGTAGGGCTGTTGGCGGTGCGGACATCATACACCAGCGCTACCTTGTCATAGCGCTGGCTGCCGCCTGCGCAGAACTCCGCAAATTTCAGGATCATGGCCGCCGGCATATTATCCACAATGTAAAAGCCCATATCCTCTAAAAAAGAGGCGGCCCGGCTCTTTCCTGCACCGGAAAGGCCGGAAATGATCAGGATCTCCATGTATTCACCCGCTTATTTAACGATTTTGACCTCCGGCTCCAGCGTGACGCCGGTTTCCTCCAGTACCCGCTGCTGCACCTGACGGATCAGTTCCGCCATGTCCGCGAAGGTTGCGCCGCCCCGGTTGATGAGGAAGCCCGCGTGTTTTTCCGAAACCTGCGCGCCCCCACCGTCAGTCCTTTCAGACCGCATTGGTCGATGAGCGTCCCGGCAAAGTGGCCCTCCGGCCGCTTGAAGGTACTGCCCGCGCTGGGCCATTCCAAGGGCTGGCTGGCCTTGCGCTTTGCCATCAGTTCCCGCATGGGCTGCCCGGATGGTCTTCGGGTCGCCGGGCGTCAGTTCAAATTCGCGTACAGCACCACCGCCTCCGGATGCTCCGTCAGCAGACTGTGCCGGTAACTCAAATTCAGTTCCTCGCAGGAAAGCGTCCGGATGCCCTCCTCCGGGAACAGCACCGCCGCGGATCGAGCACCTGCTTCATCTCGCCGCCGTAGGCTCCGGCGTTCATATACACGCCGCCGCCGACGGTGCCGGGGATCCCATGGGCAAATTCCAGACCCGTCAGGCCCAGCTTGCAGGCAAGATCCGCCGTTCGAGCCAGCGTAGCGCCGGCATCCGCAAGGATGGTGTTCCCACTTCCCGCTCCACCCGGTTCAGGTTGGCAGAGGTGTCGATCACCAGCCGGTCCAGCCCCTCGTCCGGGGCCAGCAGATTGGAGCCGTTGCCAATGACCAGCGGATTTGCGCCGTAATCCGGCAAAGCTCATCAGCAGCACCAGCTGCTCCCGGCTGGAAAAATGCCATCCGCTTTGCCGGACCGCCGATGCGGAAGGAGGTGTGCCGGCTCAGGCTCGTCTTGGAGCACTTCCAGATCCGGCAGATACTGTTCGATAGCCTTATCAAATTCAATCGTCCAGTCCATAGTGGACCTCTTACATCCAATCGCCGTTATTTTCCCTGATTGGCCGCTTTGCTGCCCAGATCTGCATGCAGATCCACTTTTCTGGCCACCTCCTCCGCGGCATTGTATCCATACCGGCGGTGACGATTTGTTCATGGCCGCCACCTCTACGATGCCGGCCAGATTTCGGCCCGGCCGGATGGGCAGCAGCGTCACGCAGGGCACCTGTTTGCCCAGAATGTCGATAAACCGATCCTCGATTCCCAGACGGTCATAGGCCTTGGGCTGTCCCAAGGCTCAAATTCCACCACCAGGTCGATCTGGGACTCCGGCATGACCGCCCGCATACCGAACAGCTGCTGAACGTCGATGACGCCGATGCCGCGCAGTTCGATGTAGTTGCGGATGACCTCCGGCGCCGTGCCGATCAACTGGTCGGCCACAAGGCGGATCTCAACGGCGTCATCCGCCACCAGACGGTGACCCCGCATGATCAGTTCGATGGCGGATTCGCTCTTGCCGACGCCGGAATCACCGGTGATCATAACGCCTTCGCCGTAAATGTCCAGCAAAACGCCGTGCCGGGTGATGCAGGGAGCCAACTGCTTGCTGAGATATTCCATGGTATGGCTGGTGAAGTCCGCAGTCCGCTCGGTTTGTCCGCAGCAGCGTCCGTCCGTGGTTTCGGGCGCATTGCAGGCACTCTGCGGGACATTCCATATTCGGGCCAGGACCAGCGCCGGAATGGTATAGGAAAACAGGTCATCAAAACCTTGGTCCGCCGGTTCTCGCTCATTTTCATGATATAGGTCAGCTCTGCCTTGCCCATGACCTGGATCCGGCGGGCGTCGAAATAGTCGAACAGGCCCAGAATCTGCAGATCCGGCCGGTTGACGTTGGTAGATTCTACCTTGTCCGTTTATAGGTATCTCCATGGTTCTGGAATTTCCAGTCCGAAATGCTCCACATATTGTGCCAGGCTGGTGCCTTTTCACTCATCGTATTCCACCCTTTCATAATGTGCCCACCGCTGTTCCGGCGTCCAAATGCATACACGGTCCAGCGGCCAGAAAAATCAATTTATTCGTTCTTTCTCATTATATATGATTTTCCACATAGGCGCAAGACCTTCACCGTTTTCAGGCTGAACGGCCCCTCAAAAAAAACTTTTCAATTTTTTCAAATTTTTCTTGCATTTTGTGTTTGAATCTGCTATGATACTACTTGTGCTTTTGTATGTAAGCATGTAATTACGCAACAGCAAGGAGGTGCAACGGATGGCAAAGTGCGAGTTCTGCGATAAGGGCGTTACGTTCGGCATTCAGGTCTCTCACTCTCATCGGCGTTCCAATCGGACTTGGAAACCCAATGAAACGTGAAGGCGATCGTTACCGGTTCCCCGCCATGTTTATGTTTGTACCCTTGGTGTATGCGTTCCGTAAGGTCGCAGAGCGGTCCCATTGTACAGATAAACAGGTAAAGCACTCGACGACTTTGGTCTGAGTGTTTTTCTATTGGTATGCGGGCAGTTTTCACTTACACCACTCCCCCCGCTTCTGTTTGCTGTTTCATTCCCTCGTCCCATTGAAATCGAGCTCTGCCGGTTTCCCGGCGAAGCTCGTTTTGATGAGTCTTACTTCCCTTTGCGGTTCCTCCAAATCTTTCGTAATCTCTGATCAGCTGGAAGTGCGGAATTAAATAAAATTCAGAAAAAAACCACCGGAGCAACACGTTCCGGTGGTTTTGTTCAACAGCCAGTGGTCTCTGTCGTTTGTCCTTTTGGCCTGGCGCATGGGGCTGCTCACCACATCCTGCACGGCCACGCCATGATAAAGGACCTTGTAGAATGCTGCGGCAGAGGGGCATTTGCACC
>VOFB01002246.1_pt1 | contig 40196 bp, 60 predicted proteins | sample 5384141 | NCBI WGS metagenome assembly VOFB01 (sample SAMN12384721, study PRJNA508395) | human gut metagenome | isolation source: healthy gut A | host: Homo sapiens
ACCTATACAGCTGAATATGATTCAAAAAAGAGAACATTTTGAAGGTTAATACCTAATTTTAAAGAACTCCATTTTGAACTATACCCTACTAAATTGGATATTGGAGTTCAAGATAGAGTTCTTTTATTAATTTTTAGTTCTTTTGTTTTCTGTAAGCTATCTTTTCGATTTTTTACAATTTAATTACTTTTATTCAATTATAATATTTTAGTCATCAAACAATAGTTTTATTCCCCATATTCCTGATATTCCTACTAATGCATAAATTATTTTGATATTACTGTCATATCTCCAAATATCGTTCCTACTAGGTTGAAATTAAAAAATCCTATTAGTCCCCAATTTATTGCACCTATTATGATTAATACTAGTGCTATTTTATCTATAACTTTCATTTTAACCCTTTCCTAAGTTTCTTAAAAAATACATGGATTGATTTTTGTAGTTTTTCAATTTTCTATTTTAAGTTTCTTATATTTTTTCTATTCTTTCTAATACTATTTTTTTTTTTTAAAAATTTATTCTTTTTATTTTTATTGAATTTTTACAAATTTTGCTATAATGTTTGTAGATATTAAATATGCACGAACTTTAAAAATGTTCTAATAAGTACTAATTTTATTAATGTTTATTTTTGTTCTTGCTTTTGAAAGGGGAGTTTTATATGGCGAGAAATCGTAGAAATACTCGTGGTTATGGTAATCCTAGACGTTTTGTCTTCAAAGGGTATTCGTTTTTTATTTTTACTGTTTTAGTTTTTGCTGTTATTTTTTTATTTCTTTTTTTTTACTAAAGTTAAAAATTATAATATTTTAAGGAGTTTGTCTAAAAAGTCTAATGAAGTTGTTTCTTTAGATGATAGTTCTGATTCTGATGATTCTCAAAAAATGATGATATTAATAAAAAGTTTAAGACGTCTTTACTTTGACTGCTATTGGTGATATTATGTGTCATAATACTCAGTATTGGGATGCTTATAATAAGTCTACTGATGAGTATGATTTTTCTTATGTTTTGATGATATTAAAGATTATACTTTATCTCCTGATATTACTGTTGCTAATTTGGAGACTAGCTTTGCGGGTAAGGATCGTGGTTATAGTAATTATCCGACTTTAATTCTCCTGATAGCTTGGCTAAGGCTGTTGCTGATATTGGCGTTGATGTTATTTCTACTGCTGGTAATCATTGTTTGATATGGGCTTTTCTGGTCTTTCTAGGACTATTGATGTTTTGGATTCTTATGGTATTTCTCATCTGGGTACTTATAAATCTGAAGAGGCTCAAAAGGAGATTTTGTTTAAAACTGTTAAGGGTATTAAAATTGCATTTATTGATTATACATACGGAACTAATGGTATTCCTGTTCCTAAGGGGAAGGATTTTTGTGTTAATTTGATTAATAGAGATTTGATTAAATCTCAAATTGATAAGGCGAAATCTGAAGAGGCTGATATGATTGTTGCTTGTATGCATTGGGGTACAGAGTATAGGACTACTGCTAATGATGACCAAATTGATTTGGCTGACTTTTGTTTCAGAATGGTGTTGATATTATTTTGGGTAATCATCCTCATACCTTGGAGCCTATGGAAAAAAGGACTGTTACTTTTGTCTGATGGTTCTTCTAAGGATTGTTTTGTTATTTATGCTTTGGGAAATTTTATTTGTGATCAGAATGCTGAAAATACTCGTAATTCTATTATTTTTTGAATTTGAATCTTTCTTTTGATAGTATTTTTATGTTCCTATTTATATGTATAAGAATCCTAATGTTTCTTCTCATAAGTTTAAACTTTTGAATATTGAGAAAACTATTGCTAGATTTGATGCTGGTTTGGATACTTCTATTGGTAAGGCTAAAATATGAGTATCTTAAAGTTCAGCTTCAGAAAATTAATAGTATTCTTGGTGATAAATTTTAAGTTTTATTTGGCACTTAATTATATTATTGAGTTTTTTTTCTGAAAAAACTCAAATTATAAAATAGTTTTATAATTTGAGTTTTTTTTTTATTAATAGTTTTCTGCTTTTATTTCAAAAGTATGCTTTTGGGGTGCACATATTGGACATATTTCTGGTGCTTTTGTTCCTACTACTATGTGTCCGCAGTTTCTGCATTTCCAGATTTTATTTCTCCTGCTTCAAATACTTTTCCGTCTTTTACATTTTCTAATAATTTTTGTATCTTTCTTCATGTTCTTTTTCGATTTTGCTACTCCGTCAAATAGGTATGCTATGTGGTCAAATCCTTCTTCTCTAGCTTCTTTTGCCATTCTTTCATACATGTCTGTCCATTCATAGTTTTCTCCTTCTGCTGCTGCTTTTAAGTTTTCTTCTGTTGTTCCTATTTCTCCTCCGTTTAATAATTTGAACCATAGTTTTGCGTGTTCTTTTTCGTTATCTGCTGTTTCTTGGAATATTGCTGCTATTTGCTCATATCCTTCTTTTTTTTGCTTTTACTTGCAAAATATGTGTATTTGTTTCTTGCTTGTGATTCAACTAAGCTAATGGTGCATTTTTTATTATTATTTTTCTTTTGCGTATTCATTATAATACTTTTTTATTTATTTGTCAATACAATTGTTTATTTTTTTATTGTCTGTATGTATATATGTCAATGATGTGAAACAAATTCTTTCAAATAGTATGATTGAATTCGTTTCATATTTATGCTTTTTTAATTCTTCTCTTTTTTTCTTTTGGTGTCAAATATCCTAATACCGCCATTGGTATTCTGTTTGACCTTTTTAAGTATGCTGCTCCTTGTTTTCTTAAATCTTCTAAACTATAAAATTTTAAGTAACTGTAAAATTTTTCATTGTCATTTCTATGACTTCTTTCTACTTTTCCGTTATGTTCTGGTGTTCTTGGTCTTATCTTGTGGTGTTTTATTCCTAATTCTTTCAATAATGTATCCATTGGATGTTCTCTTTTACATCTGATCTATTAAACGTAAATTCTACTCCATTATCTGTCTGTATTTCTTCTGTTTTATAGCCATAATATCTTATGCATCTTTTTTACAAAATCCACCGTATATGCTGCACTATGTTCTTCATACCAATATAAATATCTTTCTCTACTTGCTTCATCTATACATGTATATTGATAATAATTTATATCTTTTGTCATTTCTTCTGTTTTGCATTCTTTTGATGCATATTTTACATCTATTTGCCATTTTTTTCCTATCTCTGTTGGTGTATGATATTTTTGATTATGTTTCTTTGATGTTCCTTTTATTTCTGGATTATTATAATATCCTATTTTTCTTAATACTCTATATAATGATGCTAGTTTTCTTGTATATCCTTTATTTATTTTTAACTTATACCATATTTCATTTAATGTTATATGTGGATTTCTTTTTATTAAATCTTTTATCCATTTTATTTCTGTTTCTGTATGTTCTTTGGGATGCTTACTTAATGGCCTATGTGACTTATCTTCTAAACTCTCTTTGCTTCCATCATATTTTTTATTCCATCTCCATAATGATGTTCTTGATATATGATATTTTCTACATACATAACCTATATCATTACAATTTCTATACATTTTTACTGCATTTTCTCTTGTTTTTATTTCATGTGGTAAATATCTCTTTATATTTTTTGATTTTGTGTTATACTTATATTCATAAGTGATTCAAGTCCTTTCGTATAATTTTTATTTTGACAATTCAATTATACTACTTGAATCACTTTTTTTCTATATTTTTGTTTCACATCAATTGTAACACTACAATTGTTTATTTTTTTATTGTCTGTAGTTTTATGTAAATTGTTTTTTGAATCTATTGACAATTTTACCAAATCAGTTTAAAATTATTATAGTATATGTTCGATTAAAGAAATTTTTGTTTTTTAGGCGTATATGAGGGAAGTTTTATTTAGCTATGCGAGAAAGGAATGTGATTTATAATGATTAAAATTTATAATACAGATGTAGATACTAACAAATTTGAAGAAATAAAAGAATTCAAAAAGGAAGTTGGATTAATCTCGTAAATCCTTCGGAAGATGAAATTAAAAAGTTTGTGATAGTATTAATATTCAAGAAGATTTTATACGTGATGCTTTAGATTTTGAGGAAAAGGCTAGAATTGATACCGAGGAAGATGATGAAACTATTTTGTTTGTTGTTGATGTTCCTATAAAGGAAAAATCTGAAGAGAGTGATATTTATTCTACTATGCCCCTAGGGATGATTGTTGTTCGTGATGATTTCTTTATTACTGTTTCTTTGCGTAAAAACAAAGTTATTGAAGATTTTGAAAAGCGTAAAACTAAGAATTTTCAGACTTACAAAAAACTCGTTTTATTTTTCAGATTCTTTATTTGAATTCTTCTTATTTTTGACTACCTTAAAGCAAATTAATAAAGAGACTGAAATTGCTGAGTATATATTAAAAAATTCTATGAAAAATAAGGAGCTTTTGAAATTGCTTAGCTTGGAAAAGGGCTTGGTTTATTTTACTACTTCTTTAAAGTCTAATGAACTAGTTATGGAAAAAACTTTGAAGGGTAAAATTATTAAATTATATGATGCTGATGAAGATATCCTTGAGGATGCTATTATTGAAAACAGGCAAGCTATTGAGATGGCTAAAATTTATAGTGATATTTTGAATGGTACTATGGAGGCTTATGCTTCTATAATTTCTAATAATCTTAATACTGTCATGAAAACTTTGACTTCTATTACTATTGTTCTTGCTGTTCCTACTATGATTTCTAGTTTTTGGGGGATGAATGTTCAGATTCCTTTTCAAAATAGTCCTTTTGGTTTTGTAATTATGATTTTTGTTTCTGTTGTTCTTACTTTATTAGTTACTTGGCTTTTTAAAGAAAAAGGATATGCTTAATTAATTTTTGCTTTTTATATTTTTTATAAAAAACATTTTTATATTTTTTTTTAAATATATTTTTATTAGTTTTTTTTTTTTTTTGAATATATTTTTAAAGAGATACTTTTTTAGTTTTTAAAAATTTTTCAAAATTTTTCTATTTTTTTGCTATATCTTTTTAAAAAAAAAAAGGTTTTTTTGAAAAAAATTTTATTTAAGGGTGTTGGTACTGCTATTGCTACTCCTTTTAATTCTAATGGAGTTAATTTTCTGCTTTTTAGAAAAGTTGTTGATTTTCAGTTGTCTAATTCTGTTGATAGTATTGTTGTTTGTGGTACTACTGGTGAGGCTGCTACAATGTCAGATGATGAAAAGTCTTCTATTATAAGTTGTGCTGTTGATTTTGTTGATAAAAAAAGGGTTCCTGTGATTGCTGGATGTGGTAGTAATGATACTTCTAAGGCTATTTTAATGCTAAATTGGCTGAAAGCTTAGGGGTTGACGGGCTTTTGATTGTTACTCCTTATTATAATAAATGTACTCAGTCTGGTTTGATTAAACATTATTCTAAAATTGCTGAAAGTGTTTCTATTCCGATTATTTTGTATAATGTTCCTAGTCGAACTGGTGTAAATATTGAACCTGAAACTTGTTTGGAACTTTCTAAAAGTTCCTAATATTGTTGCTATTAAAGAGGCTAGTGGTAATATTTCTCAAGTTGCTAAAATTCTGCCTTGTGTAAGGATAATCTTTTTTATTTATTCTGGAAATGATGATCAAGGTTCTTCCTATTTTGTCTTTGGGTGGTATTGGTGTTATTTCGGTTTTGTCTAATATTAAGCCTTTGAGACTCATAATATGGTTGCTTCTTTTTTGGATGGTAATTTGGCTGCTTCTAAAAATTTGCAGTTGGATTTATTGCCTCTTATTTCTGCTCTTTTTTGTGAAGTTAATCCTATTCCTGTTAAATATGCTCTTAATGTTTTGGGTTTTGATTTTGGTTTGCCTAGACTTCCTCTTTGTGAGCTTTCTTCTAAAAATAAATTACTTTTGGATAATTTATTAGCATAATTTTATTTAAAATTTATAAATTGCATTTTGTTAATTTTTCATTTTATATTTATATAACATTAAAAACGGTACTTTTGCTATATAATTGATTTATTTTATTATAGCCTGGTACCGTTTTTATTTTTAGTATTGTAGTAAGTAACATATTTGCTTTTATAAAATGATTATACATATTTTATGAATTTTATTTTTTTGTTTTGTTTTTATTTATTCTGCTTTCTCATTTGTTTTTTGTGCTGTTTTTTTGTTGATTGTGTTGTTTTATTATTATTTGTTGGTGTGGCGTCTGTTTTTGTTTTTCAGTTGACGGTGTTGTTTGTTGTTTATTTGTTGTTCCTGAGTTTGTTTCTTTATTGTTCGTTTCTTTGTTGTTTGTTGTTCCGTTGTTTGTGTTTGTCGTTTCTGCCTTTGTTGTATTGTTTGTTTCTGTTTTAGTTGTTGTGTTTGTTGCTCCTTTTGTTCCTCTTAATACTATTCTTTGCATTGCGTCATATATGTCTCTTGATATGATTTTTGTTTCTATTATTTTTCCATTTAACATTTTTGTCATGTATGTTTCTGTTTTTTTGCCATTTGCTCCTTTTTGTTTTACTTTTTCTGTTCCTACTACTAATGTTGGATCGTCTACATATTTTGTTGATGTTGGTATTGTTGATACTGTTACTGTTCTAAATGAAAATGTGTATTCTTCACTTTCTTTTATTCCGTATAATGATACTGTTGCTACTCCGTTTTTTGCTGATGCTATTATTTTTACTGGATATTTTCTTGTGTTTTTAAATTTGAAGTCTGTCATTCCGTATACTACTGTTGCATCCATTCCTGGTTCTACATATGATGTTACAAATTGGTGTTTTTTCTTTCTACAATTTCTAAATTGGCTCTTAATACTGTATTATATAGTGTTGTTGATATTTGACATATTCCTCCACCTATTCCATCAACTACTTTTCCAGCCTCATATATTTTTGCATTTTTGTATCCAGCTCCTGCTGTTCTTGCTCCTAATGTTTTGTTGTATGAAAATGTTTCATTTGGCATTACTACTTTTCCGTTTATTTTGTTGCATGCTATTTGCAGGTTTGTTGTTCTGTCTTTGTCTCCTCCATCATAGTTTGTTCTGAATGTTGCTAATTGGTCTGGAAATGCTTCTGTTCCTATTTGACTTGTTGTTACTTTTGGTTTTGTTATTTTTCAAGTTCTATTTCATATTCTTCTTTTTCTTCTTCTAATGCTTTTTTAGCTGTTTCTACGTCAAAGTCTATTCCTTCTTCTTCTGGGTGTATTTCGAATGGGTTTTGTGTGTAATATGCGTCTTTAACTTCTTTATATATTTCTTCATGTATTTTGTCTATGTCTATCGCTGTTGGATTTTCTTCTGTTACTGGTATGTTTATATAGTTTGTTATTTTTTCTGTTCCTTTTAGCTTTTCTTTTAGCTCTTCTAGTCATTTTGTCTGTGTCTATTTTTACTCCTGCTTGTCCTTTTGTTATTATTAGCTTATTGTCTTCTATATAATATGATGATTCTATTACTACTCCTGGTAAGTTTGTTCCTAAATCTTCTATTATTTTTTTGCTGCTTCTTCGTTTAGTTGCGTTTCTACTTTTATATCTTCTTTCCTATTAGTGCAAATAGGATGTTGTAGTTATTTTCAAATATGTTTCCGCCTTTTCCTATTTCTATTGCTTTTTTACTGCGTTTTCTATATTGTATTGTGTTTCAAATAGGATTTGCATTTATTGTTGATTCGTATTCATTATATTGTACTGGTATTTCTGTTTCTAGCTTTTCTTTATATATTGTTTCTAGTTTTCCTTTTGCTTCGTCTGCTGATAGTCCTGATACGTCTATTCCTTCTATTTTTACCCCACTTACTATTGTTTTTTTATTTATGTTTGCAAATGCAAATATTGTTGATATTAATATTCCTATTATGAATATTATCCCTATTGTATTGCTATTGGTATCCATTTTCTTTTTTTCTTTTTTTCTTCCATTTTTCTTTTTCTTTCTTTATTTTCTTTGTTTTTTCTTTTATTTGTTTAAATTCTTCTTCTTTTTTTTTTTTTTTCTTTTCTTTTTGCTTTTCTTCTTCTCGTTCTTTTAAGTTTTCTTCCATTTTGTTTTCTTCTTCTTTTTCTTTTAAGTTTTCTTTTTTTTCATTTTTCTTTTTATTTGCTTTTTTTCTATTTAAAATTTTAGCTGCAAATCTTTTTTTTTAGTCAATTTTTTTTTATTTTTTTTTTTTGCTTTTATTTTCCTTATTTTATCTTATGTTTGCTTTTTGGTTTTATTCTTCTTTTTATTTTTTGACAATTTTTTCAATTTTTTAAAAAAAACTCTTGCACATTGTTCAATTTTAATATTATAATGTTGGTAGCAAAAGATAAATAAGGAGTTTTGAACATGGAATTGATGAAAAATATATTTTTAATACTGATAAATTAATTGAAATTAGTGATGTTAAAATATCTTACACTGGTGAGTTTTTTCAAAATGGCTCTGAAGATGTTTTTATTCATTATGGTTTTGGTCATAATTGGGATAATATTAATGAGATTCAAATGGAAAAGACTGAATTAGGTTTTCAGGCTGAACTTCAATTGTGTGAGGGTGAGACTTTTAATTTTTGTTTTAGAAATTCTAATGGTCAATGGGATAATAATGATGGTCAAAATTATGTTTTTCAATTGGAAAACCTCAGACTGAACTTGATTGTTTTAGAGGATGAGCCTTCTTCTATTCGGGCTCCTCGTAAACATAGAAAAGTCTTATTTGTGGAGTAAAAAGATTCGTTTGGCTGTTTATAAGATTATTACTTATTTTCCAAAATTGATTTCTGGTAATTATAAGAAAAAAAACAAAGCTGTTGACCAAACTTCTTATGGGAATTGTTGATTTTTAAGGATAATGCTTTTTGGGGTCGGAGGAATATGCCTTTAGGTAATTTTTTTTTTTCGACCCCAAAAACATTAACTCATTCTTTAAAATTTTTTCAGTTTGTTATACTCCATCCTCCATTTATTGCTATTACCTGTCCTGTCACATAATTGTCCTCTATTAGCCATTTTACGCATTTAGCAATATCTGTACATTCCCTAATTTTTGTAGTGGTATTTCGTCTTTTATTTCATTTAGTTTTTTTGTTCGTTAAAGTTTGAATTCATTTCTGTTTTTATAAATCCTGGTGCTATTGAGTTTACCTGTATTCCTGATGGTCCTAATTCTTTTGCTAGTGCTTTTGTTAGTCCATCTACTCCTGCTTTTGATATCGAGTATACTACTTCCATTGATGCTCCTATTTGGCCCCATATTGATGATATATTTATTATTTTTCCTTGTTTATTTTGTATCATGTTTTTTGCTGCTTGCTGGTTATATAGAATGTTCCATATAAATTAGTGTTTATTATTTCATCCCAATCTTTTTTTGTCACTTCTGTTACTAGTTGTATTTTGTCTATTCCTGCATTATTAATTAAAACATCTATTTTTTATATTTTTTATTACGTATTTTATCATTTTTGTGTTTCTTCTTCGTTTGCAATATTTGCTTTATATATGTCTATTTCTTTGTTTTCTTCTTGAACTCTTTTTTAGTTTTTGTGCTTCTTTTTCTGATTTATTATAATTCGCTATTACTGTATACCCTTCTTTTGCTAGTGTTTTTGCTATTTCTTTTCCTATTCCTCTTGATGCACCTGTTACTATTATAATTTTTTTTTCCATTTTATTTCTTTTTTCTGGTTTTATTATATTATTTTTAATTTTTCCTTTCTTTATAAATTAGGCTTTAGCAATTTTATTTGTATTTTTATTGAATATTTGCATTTTTATTATTTATATTTTTATTGAATTTTTTGTATATTTGTTGAATTTTTTCAAAAAGACTTTTGCAAACCTACCCCTGACAATTTTGGAGCCACTTATCCGACTTGAACGGATGACCCTCGCATTACAAGTGCGATGCTCTACCAGCTGAGCTAAAGTGGCAAAATATATTTTTTAAATATATTGGTGACCCCGACGGGAATCGAACCCATGTCTCCGCCGTGAAAGGGCGATGTCTTAACCGCTTGACCACGGGGCCTTAATATAAAGAACTAAATAACTTTTGTTTTAGTTATTTAGTTCTTGGTGAGCTATCCGCGACTCGAACGCGGGACAACGATTAAAGTCAAGTGCTCTACCACCTGAGCTAATAGCCCATATGCGTTTTCCATATTTTATAAAATGTTTTTTACATTTGTATTTTTTACAAATTTTATCATATTTTTTTTAAAAAAGTAAAGACAAATTATTTTTTTTTGTTTTTATCCGCTCTTTTTAATTTTGTTGATTATTTATATTTTTTTTTGCAATCCATTCTTAAAGGTGGTGGAATTAAACAATGCAATTCTTAATTAATTTATTTTTTTCATTTATTATTTGTTTTTTTATTTCTTTATATTCATTTTATATGTTTTTTTTTATATAAATTTTTTCATAACAAACAAGGTTCCAAAATTACAAAAAAAAAAAAATAAAAATTTATTAATTTTAATTTTATTTAATTTTTTCATTATTTTTTTTTTAAATTATGATTTTATTCATAACAAAAAAATTTTATTTTGACATAAATTTTTATTTTTTTTTTTTTATATTTTTTTCTTGTTTTAAATTTTAATTTTTTTTTTTTTTAAATTTTTATTTATGTAGCAGATGAAATTATTATTCCTTATGCTATTCATCCTTTTGATATTTGTTCCACACAGCCTGTTCTTTGGAATTTTATTAAAAAATCTTATATTTTTATTTTTCCTTTTTCTAGATTTTATTTTTATAAATTTTTATATAATCGTTTTTTATTAAAATTTCTTTTAAATTTTTATTTTTTTAAAACTAAAAAATTTGCAGATACTTCGTTTTTGAATAATAATTTTAATCTTTTGTTGGAAATAATTATTTGATAATTCTCCTATTTATTTACCTGATTCAGGTTTGTATCAAAATTTTTTAATAACTGGAACTATTGGCACTGGTAAAACTTCTTCAGCTATTTATCCTTTTGTTGATCAATTTTTAAAATATAATTGTGAACATTTGAATGATAAAATTTGGTATGCTTATTTTAGATGTAAAAGGTAATTTTTATAGTTATGTTTCTAATATTGTTTGCAAAATATGATTTGCAAAATGATCTATTTGTTATTTCCCTATATAATAATGTTTTTATAATCCTTTGCATAAGCCTAATTTGAAGCCTCAAATTTTGGCTAATCGTTAAAGACTATTTTAACTTTATTTTCGGAAAATAATTCTGAATCTTATTGGCTTGATAAAGCTGAACAAATTTTAGCAGAGGCTATTAAATTCTGTAGATTATATAATAATGGTTATGTTACTTTTGTTGAACTTCATAAGTTGATTACTGATTCTTCTTATTATTTTTCTAAAAAAAATTTTACGTGATTTATTCGTTAGCTCTAAATTTTCTAATCGTGATATTTATGAATTAAATGAGTGTTTGAATTTTTTTTCAAAATGAATTTTTTCAATTGGATGAACGTACTAAAAGGTATTTTAATTTCTGAAATTACTCGCATTACTAATGTTTTGTTTCTGATTATGATGTTTGTTCAACCTTTTGTCCTCCAAAAGATAAATTAAATTTTGATGGTTTTTCTGATATTATTCAAAATGGAAAAATTGTTGTTTTAAATATTAATGTTTCAGAATACACTTTTTGTCTAAAATTATTGCTACTTATTTGAAATTGGATTTTCAAACTGAGGTTATGTCTGTCTTTTTGGCAAATAATAATCCTAAAAAAATATTTTTGTTTGTGATGAATATGATAAATTTTTGTACTAAAACTGATGCTGATTTTTTTTCGATGAGCAGAGAGGCTAAATCTATTAATATTGTTTCTACTCAAAGTTATTCTTCTTTTAAAAAATACGCTTAAAGATGATGCTAGTGTTAAAGTTATTGTTCAAAATCTTATTAATAAAATTTGGTTTAGAACAGATGATATTTTTCACTATTGAGGAAGCTCAAAAACAACTTGGTAAAGAAGATAAAGAAAAAACTTCTAAAAGTATTTCTGAAAATGCTAAAGAAACAAATTTTAATTATATAACAAATACTTTAAATTCTAGAAATTCAAACATTTCTGAAACTTATAGCACTGTTATTCACAATGATTTTATTTATGATACAAAAATTTTTTACTCAAAATTTAGAAACTTTTTCTGCTTTGTCTTTTTTGTCTGATGGTAAAAAAATTTTTATTCCTCAAAAAATTAAAATGATTCCTTATTTTAAATAATTTTTTTTATTATTTAATTTTTATTTATTTAATTTATTATTTATTTATTTTATTTTTTTTTATTTTTTAATTTATTTTTTTTTATTTTTTTTTTTATTTTTATTTTTTATTTTATTTTTTTTATTTTTTTTTATTTTTTTTTAATTTTTTTTATTTATTTTTTATTTATTTATTTTTTATTTAATTTTTTTTTATTATTATTTTAAATTATTATTTTTTTTTAAATTATTTTTTAAGGAGGTTTTATGGATGATATTAAATTTTAAAAAAAAAGACAAAAAATTATTTTTATTTATTTTACTTTTTTTTTAACAATTATTTTTATATTTTATTTTACAGAAATTTATGCTGCTTTAGGTGACCCAAAATTAAGTAAAATTAATTCTGCTTTTGAAACAATTGAGGGTTGGTTATTAAAAATTTCTACTCCGGCTGCTGCTGTTGCAGTCGGAACTGGTGTTTTTATGAAGAAGTTTAGTTTTGGTGATGAGGAAAGAATTACGAATGGGTCAAAAAGATTATTAAAGGGTCATTATTTTCTTACGCGTTCATACTTGCCATAGATTTAATACTTTCTGCTATTAAGTCTCTTATTACTTAACTTTTATGTTTATGTTTACTTTGTTTTATGTTAATTTTGTTTATGTTTACTTTTTTATTGTTTCGTTTTTTATGAATTTTTTTTACATGAGAAAGGAGGTTAGTTTGGATCAGTCAAATATTACACAAACTATATTAAATACTATTAATTATATTTTTGAGACTTTATTAAGTTCTATTGATAATCGTTTATATGACATTTTAGATGATTTAACTTTTGTAAGTTCTGATATTTTGCATGATAATTATTTTTCGAAAATTTTTGGTACTTCTACTTCAAATGGAATTTTATTAATTGCAAATTCTTTATTACTTGCTATTTTATTATATTTTGCAATTAAATATTTTATTTCTCATATTACATATATGGAATCTGAAAAACCTTTTTCTTTTATTTTTAAATTAATTATTTATGGATTATGTATGAATTTTTCTTATTTTTTATTGGAACAAATTTTAAATATTAATTCTTATATTAACTTTGGCAATAAGAGATCTTGGAAATCAACTTTTTGGAAAATCTATATGTTTTTCTGAATTAATTTCAATATTATTAATAATAGTGTTTCTATTGATAATTCTTCACTAAATATTTTTTCCCTTGATGGTTTATTAAAGACTACTATGTCAATCTCTTTACTTGGTTTAGTTTTTTCTTATTCTTTACGATATATTTTAATTAAAATATTTATTCTAATAGCTCCATTTGCTATTTTATCTAAAGCGTCTTCTTCTTTATCTTGGTTTTTTAAGGCTTGGTCTAGAAATTTGTTTTCTCTTTTATTTATTCAAATAATTGTTTCTTTTGTTTTGTTGATTTTATTTTCTATGAAATATGATTCTGCTAATTTATTTACTAAATTTATTTATATTGGTGGAATTTATGCATTATTGCAAGTAAATTCTTTTGTTCGTGATTTTGTTGGTGGCGTTTCCACAAATATTTCACAGGGTGTTAATAACTTTATGTCTTTTAAAAAAAAAAAAGATGATTTTTTTATTTTTATTTATTTTATTTTTATTATTTTATTTTTTTATTTTATTTTTATTTTTTTAGAGGATTTTTTTTTGTTATGAAGGTGTTTTTTTATTTTATTTTTCCAAAAATTATAATTTTAAAATAAATTTTTAGGTTTTATAGATTATCCAACAATTTTTTTTAAACATAATTTGGGATAGTATAATTTTTTAATTTATTAATTTTTTTTTAAAATTTATCATTTCAAAATTTTTTTATTTATAATTTTATGCTTTCCTTTTTATTAATTAGTTTTGTTGGTCTTAATGGTGAAAATTTTATTTATGTTTTAAGATATTTAATTTCTTTTTTTTTTAAACAAAAATTGTATTTTTTATAAAAAAAAATTTTAGATATTTTTAATTATAATAAAAAATTATTATATTTTTTTAAAATTCATTTTTTTAAATTTTTTAATTTTACCTCTTTCATATTGAATTTTTTATACAAAAAAGGATATAATCTATTCACAACATATGAAAGAGGGGATTCATTATGAAATTGGAACAAAAGGAAAAGGCTTTATTGTTTTCAGAAACAATGATTCCAGATATTTTTTTGCTGAACATTTATCTCAAATACCTGGGATTATTTAAAAATTTATTTATATATGATTTTTTTATCTAAATATGGAAAAGATATTAAGATAAATGATTTGTCTAAAAAACTTAATCTTCCAATTAAGACTATTACTGATGGGGTTAAATTTTTAGAAAAGCAAGAGCTTATTGTAAAGAAAAATTCTGGATTTGTTATTGTTGATTTGCAGGAATCTACTCTTAATAAATTGTATAAACCTAATTTAACTCCTTCTAAGGAAACCATTGAAAAAACTTCAAAAAATAAACAGAAACGTGCTAAAGCTATTGATCATATTAATAATATGTATTTTCAAGGTATTATGGGACCTTCATGGTATAATGATATAGATTTATGGTTTTCTAAGTATAATTTTGATGATCAAGTTATGATTTCTCTTTTTGATTATTGTTATAATCGTTCTGCATTCATAAAAATTATGTTCAAACAGTTGCAGAAGGCTTGGGGAAATAATAAAATTCATACTTGGTCAGACTTGGATGTTATTATCAAAAACGTGAGAGATTGAATTCTATGAAGCGTGAAATTGCTAAAAACTTGGTAAACATTCTGGTTTGACTCAGTATGAGGAAGCCTTATATAGAAAATTGGGTTTTGGATTTTGGTTATGATATGAATGTTATTGAAATTGCTTTAGAAGAGAACTACTTTAAAACAAAATCCAACCTTTGATTATATTAATAATATTATAACTGACTGGCATGATAGAAATTTAAAAACTCCTGATGAAGATTGAGGCTTTCTTAGAACAACGTAAAAAACAAATTAAAGATACTAAAAGATTTAAAAGCTAAAGTTACTAAAGCTAATCATGAACAACGTGAATATAGTAATTTGGATTTTTTATATGCCAAATGTTGGTATTCAAAATGGAAATAAGAAAAATAATTTTAATTTTTGCGTTAGAATGGTTATAATGAAATGATATTTTAAATTCTCTTTTGAGAGATTATGAACAAAAAAATTAAATGCTGAATTAGATTTGGAAAAGAAGAAAAGATCTTATTTATAAATTAATTCCTCGTTTATTAGAAATTGATGATGAACTTAATTCTTTGGGAATTCAAAGTGCAAAAAAGTATTTTGATTTCCCCTGAAAAAAAAGATTTTTATTTGAATGATTTAAATAAAAAAATTAAAGATTTAAAAGATGAAAAAGAATTTATTTTATTAAAAAATGGTTATTCTTTAAAGATTATTTTAAACCTTTTTATGAATGTAAACTTTGTAATGATACTGGTTTTATTACTGACGAAAATTTTAATACAGTTATGTGTTCTTGTTTAAAACAAAAACTTTTAAATATTTCTTTTAATAAATCTAATATGTATAATTTAAAAAAAGAAAATTTTGAAAATTTTAATGATTTATTTTTTCTGATGAAGTTGATTTGTCAAAATATAAATTTAACATTTCACCTAGAAAAACATTCAAAATATAAAAACAAATCAATAGATTTTGTTAAAAATTTTGATAATCCTGATTATAAAAATCTTTTGTTTACAGGTGCTACTGGTTTACGGTAAGACTTTTATGTCAAATTGTATTGCTTCTGAATTAAAAAAAAGGGAAAACTGTTTTATATCAAACTGCTCCTGTATTGCTTGAAAGCGTAATAGATTTTAAGTTTGGCAAGAATAAAAATCTGTAACGAAAATTTGATTCAGTCTGTCCTTGAGGCTGATTTGTTGATAATTGATGATTTAGGTACTGAAACTGTTAATTCTTTAAAATTAAGTGAACTTTTTACTATTATTAATTCTCGTATTTTGAATCTTAATAATCATATTACGAAAACTATTATTTCTACTAATTTGAATATGAATGATATTTTTCTATTTATCAAGATAGAATTGGTTCTAGGATTGCTGGTTATTATGATATTTATTATTTCTTTGGTGAAGATTTGAGATTGAAAATAGATAATTTATCATGTTTATGTTAATGCTTTTTTGGGGACGGACCAAAAAAACAAACCTTAATTTAGTGTTTTTTTCCTCCGTATAATAATAAAGTTATACATAACTTTATTATTAAAATTTTTAAGGTTTTTTTGCATATAAGTCCGTTTTTCTTAAAAAAACCTAACTAAGCACTTTTTTATTCTTCTTCTTGCATTTCTGGTGTTAATGTCTCTATACTTACAACTTTTCCTCCATCTGATGTTCTCATTAATGTAACTCCCTGTGTTGCTCTTCCTAATACACTAACGTCTTTAACACTAATTCTTATTATTGTTCCTGAATCAGTAATTAGCATAACGTCATCATCTTCATTTGCAATTCTTACTCCTACTAGTTTTCCAGTTTTTGGAGTAATTTTGTATGTTACCACACCTTTTCCTCCTCTTAGTTGCACTCTGTATTCGTCTAATTCTGTACGTTTTCCGAATGCGTTTTCAGTTATTGCAAGCAATGTTGCTTTTCCTCCTCTTATTATTGATTCCATTCCTATTACTTCATCATCACTTTCTACTCTAATTCCTAGAACTCCTTGTGATGTTCTTCCAATAGGACGTACATCTTTTTCATCAAATGTAATACATAAACCATTTCTTGTAACTAATACAACGTTGTCTTCACCATCTGTTAAACGTACTCCAATTAATTCGTCTTCATCTTTTAAAGTAATACCTTGTAATCCTGTTTTTTGCTTGAATTATATTCTGTTAATGCTGTTTTTTTATCAATCCTCTTTTTGTTCCCATTAATAGATATTTGCCTTCTGCGAAGTTTTGTATTGGTATTACTGCTGATATTTTTTCTCCTGGGTCTAAACTTAATAGATTTACTATTGCTGTTCCTTTTGCTGTTCTTCCTGCTTCTGGTATTTCGTATCCTCTTAGTTTATATAGTTTTCCTTTATTTGAGAAGAATAGTATTGTATCATGTGTTGATGCTATAAATATTTTTTTTAACAAAATCTTCTGCTCTTGTTGCTATTCCTGTTATTCCTTTTCCTCCACGTTTTTGGCTTCTTATATGTATCTATTGGCATTCTTTTTATGTATCCAAAATGTGTTAGTGCTATAACTGTTTGTTCTTCTTTTATTAAATCTTCAACTAAAAATTCTCCTTCTGCAGGTATTATTTTTGTTAATCTGTCATCTCCGAATTTTGTTTTTATTTCTATTAATTCTTCTTTTATTATATCAAACACTAATTTTTCACTTGCTAATATATCTCTTAAATGTGCTATTAATTGCATTAATTCGTTATATTCGTTTTCTATTTTTTCTCTTTGCAATCCTGATAATGTTTTTAATCTCATATCCAAAATAGATTGTGCTTGTATATCTGATAGACCAAATCTTTTCATTAATCTTTCTTTTGCATCATCATATGATGAACGTATTATTTCTATAACTTCATCTATGTTATCCAATGCTATTTTTAATCCCTCTAAAATGTGTGCTCTTGCTAGAGCTTTGTCTAAATCAAATTGTGTTCTTCTTAGTATTACTTCTTTTCTATGTTCTATATAGCAGTCTAATATTTGTCTTAATGTTAAGATTTTTGGAACTCCATTTACTAATGCTAACATGATTATTCCAAATGTTTCTTGCATTTGTGTATGTTTGTATAATTGATTTAGTACGACTTGTGCATTTGCATCTCTTTTTAGTTCTATTACTACTCTTGTTTTTTCTTTTCTATCTGATTCATCTCTTACTTCTGAGATTCCTTCTATCTTTTTCTCTTTTGTTAAATCTGATATTGTTTTTACTAATTTTGCTTTATTTACTTGATATGGCAATGATGTTACTATTATTTTTGTCTATTTCCACTCATTTCTTCTATTTCTGCTTCTGCTCTCATTAGGACTTTTCCTCTTCCTGTTTTATATGCTTGTCTTATTCCTTCTGTTCCCATGATTGTTGCTCCTGTTGGGAAGTCTGGTCCTTTTATGATTTCCATTAATCTTCATCTGTTACATTGTCATCATCTATTATTTTTATTATTCCATCTATTACTTCTTTTTTAAGTTATGTGGAGGTATGTTTGTTGCCATTCCTACGGCAATACCTGATGAACCATTTACCAGTAATGCTGGTATTCTTGCAGGTAAAACTGTTGGTTCTTGTAATCTATCATCATAGTTTGGCATGAAGTCTACTGTATTTTTTTCAATATCTGTCAACATATATTCTGAGATTTTTGCCATTCTTGCTTCTGTATAACGCATGGCAGCTGCACCATCACCATCAACAGAACCAAAGTTTCCATGTCCATCTACCAATGGATATCTCATTGTGAAGTCTTGTGCTAGTCTAACCATTGCGTCATATACTGAACTATCCCCATGTGGATGATATCTTCCTAGTACGGATCCTACTGTATTGGCACATTTACGGTATGCTTTATCTGCTGTGATTCCATCTTCGTGCATAGAGTATAGGATTCTTCTGTGTACTGGTTTTAACCCATCTCTTACATCTGGTAATGCACGTGATACAATAACGCTCATGGCATAGTCGATATAGGCTGTTCTCATTTCTTTTTTCAATGTCTCTTTCTATGATTTTTCCGTCTCGTCTTTCTTGTCTTTCTTCCATTTTTATCTCATTCCTTCCTTAAGGTTTAATCTAGTTAAAAATAATTATTTTTTAAGTTTTATTATATAGAAATTTTGTTTTTATAATTTTTTATTATGTTTTGTTAATATTTTTTTTGTATTAAAGATATAATTATCTTTCAAATGGAAGTTTTTGTGTATTATACTAAAACAAATGGAATTTTGCAAGCAATTTTCGACTTAATTTTGTTTATTTTTCGTTAAAAGTAATTAAAGGTAAACTAAAATATTACATATCTTTAACATTTTTTATTTTAATAATTTTTAATTTTTTTTCTTTTAATTCAATTCAAAAACTTCATTTGTTAAATTAAAATCTTGTCCGTTATTTTTATGAACATATGTAAATTTTCTAATGTTCTTGCTTGATTTATTGTTTTTTCCATTGGTATTAAATTTTTAATTCTTTTTTTTTTTTTGATATTCTTTTTCCATTCCTTCAAAATTTTTTTTTTCATAATAATTTTTCCAATTATCAATATATTTATTTGTATATTCTGAAGATTTTATTTGATCTGTAAATGTTTTTTTCTATATTATTTTCTACATTATTTAATATAATATTTTTTCCTTCTTTTATTGTTCTAGCTACATTATAATCTATAAGACCTTTACTTTGTACTTTATTAATAACACTATCTAGTAATGTGGATATTCCATCAATTATTCCTCCTGTTTTTACTGCTGTTTGCATTTGATTTATATTTTCAAAATTTCCTGTTACAATTCCTATTATTGCGCTTTTTTTCCCTATATCTATAGCATCATCAATTGTTTTACTTATTCCTTCTTTTAGTCCATTTTTAATAAATTGTTTTTTATATTTATAACTTGATCATCTATAAAATCTGGTAATATTGCCCTTATTCAATATCTATTGCAGTATTGATTGTTTTTCCTAATGTAGTTTCTAAAAAATTTTTTTGATCTTTTCGTTTACTATTTCATTTTTATTTCTATTTTATTATTTTTTTCTAATTCCATAATAAACCTCTTTTTCTTTATGTTTTTTTTTTTATTATTATTTTTTATTATTTATTTTTTATTATTTTTTAATATATTTCTTTTTTTATTATATTTTGTTATTTTTTTTTTTTTTAAAAAATATTTTTATTATTGATTTATTTATTTTATTTTTTTCTTTTTTAAAAAAATATATGTTTTTTTATTTTCTAAAATATTATTTTTTTAATTTGTTTTTTAATTTTTTTATTTCTGTATAATTATTTGAAATAATAAATATATTTTTTCTATTTTTTATTTAATTCTTTTTTTAGTTTTTCATTTTTCTTTTTTCCAAAAAATAAATTATAATTAAATAATATTTTTTGAATTTTTTTGAATTAAATTTATTATTTTATTTATATAATTTTCTTGTTTTTATTTTTATAATATTTTAGTCCTGTTAGTAAATTTATATTTTTATTTATTTTTATAAATAATGCATTTTCTATTTTTTTTATATTTTTTTTGTTTTGAATTTTCTAAATATTTTATTTTTTTATTTATTTTTTTTCTATATTTTTTTATTAAAAATATTTTGTAATATTTTATTTTCTAAATTAATATCAATTATTAATATTTTTTATTTTTTTTTTGCTTTTTTTGCTATTTTTTAGAATTATAAAACTCCTTCATTTTTTCATTTTCATTAATTATTATTGTATTTTTTATTTTTTTATTATCTTTTTTAATTTGTTTTTTTTATTTTTATTTTTTTTATTTTTATTATTTTTTTTATTTTATTTTTATTTTTTTGAAATTTTTTTTCTTTTTATTATTTTCTATTATTTTTTTAATTTATTTATTTCTTCTTGTAATTCTTCTTCTTTATTATTATTTTTTTTTTTATTATTTTTATTAATTTTTCTTTATTTATTTTATTATTATAATAAATATTTTTTATATTTAATTTTTTCAATTTTTCTTCTTTTTTATGTCTTCTTTTTCTAATATAAATATTAATTCTATTTTTTCGTTTATTTTTTTTATTTTATTTATTAATTCTTCTATTTCCATTTTTCCTGGTAAATCATAATTTATAATAATTAAATTAATATCTTTTTTTCTTCTAATGCTTCTATTATTCCTTCTTTATATATTATATCTTTATTTAATATTTTTAGATTTTTTTTTTTTTTATTTCGTTATTTAATTCTGGATTATTTATTGCTGTAATTATATTTTTCACATTTAATAAAATTCCCTTTCTTTTTTATTTATTATTTTTATTTATTATTTTATTTATTATTTAATTTATTTATTATTTTCTATTTTTTTCTTCTATTTTTTTTTTTCGATTTCTGACGATTCTATTTTTGTTAATATATGGTCGTTCCAACAAACATTAAACATTCTCCTCTTTTTAATGATTTTATTTCTACTTTTTCTTGTTCTGATAAATTTAGTATATTCACTTAATATTTTTATGTTTTCTTCTTCTAATGAAAAAAAATGTTTTTATACTTGAATTATTTAAAATACTTTTTCCGTATATTCCATTCTCTAAACTAAATATATCTGATATATCTTGCGTTATCGCTACACTACTTCCACCATATTTTCTTATTGTCTTAAATATTTTATATATAAAACTCACGCAACATTTTATTTGATGTTACTCCTATTAATCTCCAAATCTCATCTAAATATATCGCTTTTTTTTTCATTTCTATTTTCTTTTATTTTATCCCAGAAAATATCTGTAAATAAATACATTCCATATTGTATATTTTCTTCTCTAAATCATAAATATCTGCTATTATTAATTCATTATTTATTTCTATATTTGTATAATTATTAAAAATTTCATTGATCCTTCTATAAATGGTATTAATTTTATTTTTAAATTTTTTGTTCTTTCATCTTTTCTAATAATTCATATAAATCTCTTAAAATTGGCATGTCCTTTTGTTTTTTAAATTCTTTTAATATTTTATTTTTATCTTTTTTTATAAAGTGTGTCATCATCAAATGTTATATTTTTTCTATTATATGTTTCTATCAATTTTTCTTCTATTAAAGCTTTTTCTTCTTCATTTAATTCTCCAAATATTAAATTAAAAATCCTATTAATTTTAGATATTTTTGTTGCTAAATATCCTTTTTCTCCTTCTTCTATGCTTTCTTTTCTTATTTCTAGTATATTTATATATGTTTCTGATGTTGGACCTATTTTTATTCAAAGTGTTCCTTCAAGTTTTTGCATATATTTTATATTCTCTATCTGGATCTATTATATATTGTTTTATTCCTAATAGTTTATATCTTAATATTAATAATTTAGTATAGAATGATTTTCCTGCACCACTTGTTCCAAATATACACATATTTGCATTTTTATATTTTTGTGTATTATATCTATCTATAAATACCATTGAATTATTGTAAATATTTGTGCCTATAAATATTCCTTCTGAATCAAATATTGTTGACGAAATGAATGGATAAGTTGATAATAATCCACTTGTTAAAATATTTCTTCTTGCTGCTTCTTTTATTATTTCTTTATTTTCCATAAATGGTAATGTTGCTAAAAATACTTCTTCTTCTCTAAAATTTGCTCTTCTTGTTTGTATTCCTTTACTTTGTGTTATTCCTTCTATTTTATTTAGGTAATATTCTAATTTTTTTAATTCTGTATCATAAATAATTATATAGATATATAAAAAATACAAATCTTCATTATTTAATTGCATTTCTTTTCTTATATATTTTGCATCATTATATGTAAATGCTGCTATATCTATATCTTGTCTATTTTCATTACTTTCTTTTAATTCTACTCCCTACATTCCCTATATGGTATGTTAAGTCTTTTATTGTTTTATATGAGTCTTGCCTTTCATAAAAAATGGAAATATTCATATTAATGTTTGATTCTATTAATGTTTTTTAATAATATATCAGTTTGTTCTCTATAATAATCTATACAAATTAATCCTGCATAATATAAATTATCTATTTCTATATATTTTGAATTTTTAAATTTATATATGCTGGATATATTTTTCTTCTTCATTTTAGTTTCCATTTAAATATTTTTTTCTTCTTTCATTTTAATTTTTATGATTTAAAGTCATATTCTCCTTTCTATTATTTGGTTTATTTTTTACTTTTTATTGTAAACTTATTTTTTTATTTTTAATATTTTTTTATTTTGTTTTTTATTTTTATTCTTCGTTTTTATTTTATTTTTTTCTTTTTTAAAAGTTTTACGGTTTTATTCCTTTTTTTTATTTTTTTTTAAATTTTTTTTTCTTTTTATGTTTTACTCGTTTTTACTTCATTTTTTGCTATTTTTTAGAAATATTTGTTTGTATTTTTCCATATTACATTTTTATTTTTTTTAATTTATTAAATTTTTTTCTGGTGTTGAGGAATGAAAATAAAATTTTTATTGTTTTCTACTTTTTCTGAAATTTCTTGAACTGAATTTCCACATCTTGATAAACATTCTTTGATTTTAAAATATTTTTCATTTAATTCGTTTTTATGATTTCTTCTATTTCTATATTATTTTTTTTTATTTTTTTCATTATTAATTATATAAAATTCTTTTTGTTGATGATTTTTTGATAAATTTATTGATATTAATATTTTTTATATATTCTTCAGCAATATTTTTTATTTTTTATTTTTCTTTATATTTTTTTTGGATTTTTAAAATATGATCATCTAAATTTTCTTTTTACTTTGGATTAAAATTTGTATCGGAAAATTACATGTTTTTAAAAAAATTTTATAAGAATTAATTATTGATTTTTTTCTAACTCTGATTTTAAATTATAATTAATTGGCATTATTTTTTATTATTTTTATATAATTATTATTTTTTAATTTTATTATTCCATCTTCATATATTTTTTCTAATGGTATCCACTCTTTTATATTTTTTTCTTTTATTTTTATCACCTCTCTTTTTTTGCAATTTTACTATCTATTTTTGCTTCTGTCAATAAAAAATTTTCGACAAAACTCGACTTTTTTTAATTTATTTTTTTTTTTTAATTTTTTTTTTTTGGACTTTTTTCACTTTTTATTTTAATTTTTATTTTTTAAAAATCTTTTTATTTATTTTCTTTTTATTTTTTTAGAATATAATTTATTTTAATTTTTTTTTTAATTTTTTTATTATTTTATTATTTTAATTTATTTTAATTTAATTAATTTATTTATTTATAATTTATTTATAATTTTTAAAATTTTTTTATTTTTTTGTATATTTTTTTTATTTTTGTTCATAATATTATTGTAAGGTTGATAACAGTTGAGCCAAGAGTAATAATAGATTTTTATCAGTTTATTATTATTCGGACAAAAGATGTATAAAAGTGTTTATTTTAATATTTTTATATGTCGGCGAGAAGAATTTATTATGTGTATGTAAGCTATTTAATTATTTATGGTTGTAATATATGTAATAAATTCGAGCTAAGATTATTTTAATATTTTATTATGGTTATTATTAGTCCTTTTTTGGATGAATATAGTTATTCTATGGTGTTTAATAGTCGAGCGACTGATTAATATATGTGGTATCCGGCTTATTTATATAGTAATATATATTAGGTTTAAATATTAGATATATTAGTCTTAGTTAAAATTGTTATTGGCTTTTCAGATTAATAGGAAAGATTTTTTTTCTTTCCTATTAAATTTTTTATTTTTTATTTTAATATTTTATATTTAAAAATTAATGTTTTTGTCTATATATGTTTTTTGTCTCCGTCCTGAATATAAAGTGTTTTTTTGAAAATATTGGTGTTTTTAGCGTCCCCAAAAAATCTAAAAAAAATTTTTATAGATTTTTTTACCCATGTTTTTAAATATCTAAGTTTGTTACATATTTTGCATTTTGTTGGATGAATTCTCTTCTTGGTTCTACTTCGTCTCCCATTAGTAATGTGAATATTTCGTCTGCTTTTATTGCATCATCCATTGTTACTTTTAACTAGAGTTCTTCTGTCTGGATCCATTGTTGTTTCCCATAATTGATCAGCGTTCATTTCTCCTAGACCTTTATATCTTTGTAATCCTAGTGTACTTCTTTCTATTCCCTTTTTGCTTCTAAGTCTTTATATGCTTTGTCTAAATCCTCGTCTGTATAACAATAAACGTCTTCCATACCTTTTTTAGATAATTTATATAATGGTGGTTGAGCTAAATAAACATTTCCATTTTCTATTAATGGTCTCATGTATCTAAAGAAGAATGTTAATAATAATGTTCTGATATGTGCTCCATCTACATCGGCATCTGCCATTATTATAACTTTTCCATATCTAATTTTTGTTATATCAAAGTCAGGTCCAATTCCAGCACCAACTGCTAAAATTACTGGATTTAATTTATCATTCCCATAAATTTTATCAGCTCTTGCTTTTTCAACATTTAACATTTTTCCCCATAATGGTAAAATTGCTTGGAATTTTCTGTCTCTTCCTTGTTTTGCACTTCCTCCTGCTGAGTCTCCTTCGACTATATAAACTTCACATTCTTCTGGATTTTTGCTACTACAATCAGCCAATTTTCCAGGTAATGTTGAATGTTTCTAGACTACTTTTCTTTCTTACTAATTCTCTTGCTTTTCTTGCTGCTTCTCTTGCTCTTGATGCACTGACACATTTTTCTAATATTGCTTTTTTGCTACTTGTGGATTTTCCTCTAAAAACGTTGATAAAGCTTCATTTACCATACTTTGTACAACACCTGTAACTTCACTATTTCCTAGTTTTGTTTTTGTTTGTCCTTCAAATTGTGGTTCTTTTACTTTTACTGAGACAACTGCTGTTATACCTTCTCTTATATCTTCACCTTGTAAATTATTATCTTTTTCTTTTAAAATATTATGACTTCTTGCATAATCATTAAATACTTTTGTTAATGCTCTTTTGAATCCTTCTAAGTGTGTTCCTCCTTCTATAGTATTTATGTTATTAACAAATGTATAAATATTTTCAGAATAACTTGATGTATATTGTATTGCTATTTCTACAGGTACATCCCCAGCTCTTTCTATGTAAATTGGTGTTGGATGTATTTTTCTTTGTTTTTATTTAAAAATTCTACAAAAGAAATTAATCCACCATTATAACAAAATTCTGCTTTTTTGGAGTTTCTTCTCTTTGATCTTCAAGAGTAATTTTTAAACCTTTTGTTAAAAATGCAATTTCTCTTAATCTTTTTTCTAATACTTCATATTCATACTCTAGGCTTTCAAATATTGTATTATCAGCTAAAAATCTTACTTTTGTTCCAGTTTTTTAGAGTCCCCTATTCTTTTAGTTTCTCAACAGTTTTTCCTTTTTCAAATTTCATTTCAAAAATTCCACCATCTCTTTGGATAGTTACTTCTGTCCAAGATGATAATGCGTTTACAACTGATGTCCAACTCCATGTAAACCTCCTGAAACTTTGTATCCGCTGTCTCCTCCCAAATTTTCCTCCTGCGTGTAATACTGTATAAACTGTTTCTGCAGTAGATATATGTGTTTTTTGGGTGTATTTCTACTGGTATTCCTCTACCGTTATCTATTACTGTTATTATATTTCCTTTTTCTATTATAACATTTATTTCTGTGCAATATCCTGCCAGAGCTTCATCCACGGCATTGTCTACTATTTCATATACCATGTGATGTAAGCCTCTTACAGATGTGCTTCCTATATACATTCCTGGTCTTTTTTCTTACGGCTTCTAGTCCTTCTAGTACTTGTATTTGTTCTGCGCCATATTCGTGTTGGTATTTTTCCATTTTGTTTTCCTCCTATTTTTAGTTTTTATTTTTCCTTCTTTAACATTATATTCTAAATATTCAAAATTTTCAAGTGCTAATTTGTCAGTACATGTAATTATTACTTGTGTTTCTTTTGATATGTTTTACTAAACTTTCTCTTCTACTTTTATCTAGTTCTGACATAAAATCATCTAATAATAAAATTGGATATTCACCTATTTCATCATATATTAAATTTAGCTCTGCTAATTTTAATGTTAAAACTGAAGTTCTTTGTTGACCTTGTGATCCATATATGTTTATTTGCTTTCCATTTATATATATCACAAAATCATCTCTATGTACACCCTTTGTTGTAAATCCCTTTAAAATATCTAATTTTCTTCTTTCTTTTAATAATTTTATATATTTTTTTTGTTTTCACATTCTGTTATGTATTCTATTTTTATTTTTTCCTTATTATTAGTGATTTCTTTTATGCAAATTTTTCCATCTTTGGTATTAGCTTTATTTATAAATTCTTTTCTATATTCATATATTTTTACTGCATATTCTGATAATTTTTCGTCCCATATTTCTAAAAGATTTTCATCTTTATTTTCTTCTTTAATTTGTTTTAAATAATTATTTCTTTGTTCTATTGTTTTTGATATAATGATAATATATGAATATAATTTGGTCTTAATTGACTAATCATAATATCTAAAAATTTTCTTCTTTGATCTGGTCCACCTTTTATTATTTCTATATCATCTGGTGTAAAAATTACAATATTTATTTTTCCTAATAATTCACTTAACTTTTTATTTTTATTTCGTTTAACAAAAATGTTTTTTTATTTCCTATTTCTATTTTTATTTTTCCTTCTCTGTCAGATTTTTCGTATTCAACTTCTACGGAACAACTATCTTCATCTAGTTTAATCATTTCTTTATCTTGTTTTGCTCTAAAAAGATTTTCCCATACTACATAAAAAAATTGCTTCTATTATATTAGTTTTTCCTTGAGCATTTTCTCCGTATAGAATATTTATATTTTTATTTAATTTTATTTTTCTTCCTTATAATTTCTGAAATTTTTTAATTGTATTTTTTTTATCCACATTTTTTTCACCACTTTTTCTTTTTATACTATATCATCTTTTTTTATTTTTGGCTATATTTTTATTTTTATTTTTTTTATTATTTTTACATATATTTTTATAATTTTTTTTTAGTTTTTCCTTTTTATTTTATTTTTTTTTATGTTTTAATAAATTTTAATATTTTTATTTTTTTTGTTTATTTTTTTATTTTCTTTTTATTTTTATTTTTTTATTAATTATATAATTTATTTATTTATTTTTGTTTTTTCTATATTTTTATTTTCGCTTGTTTTTATTTTTTTTTATTTTTATTATTATATTATTTTCTAGTTTTTTTTCTTTACTATTTTATTCTAATTTATTCTATTTTTTTATATTATTTTTTTTATTTTTTTTCTAATTTTATATTGTTTTTTCTAATTTTATATTATTTTTTAGATTTTGTTTTAGATTTGCTTTATTTTTTTCTACTTTATTTATTTAATCTTGCTTTTTGGTATTATTTTTCCACAGTTTTTTAATGTGTTTTACTTTTTTTTTCATTTTTATTTTATTTTTATTATTTTCGTTTTTTTTTTTTTATTTGTTTTTTCATTATATAATTTATTTACTTATTTTTATTTTTTTCTATATTTTTATTTTCGTTTGCTTTTATTTTTTATTTAATTTTTTTGTTTCTTATTTTTTCTTTTATTTCTTTTGTAAATTTTTTTAATTTATTCTATTTTCTATCATTTTATTTTATATTTTTTTCTTTTTAATATTATTTAATAAATTTTTTTATTTAATTTCAATTTTGTATTAGTTTTCCACAGTTTTTATATTTGTTATTCTTTTTTATTTTATTTTTATTTATTACTATTATTTTCGCTTTATTTTTATTTTTCTATTTATAATATAATTTATTTGTTTAATTTTATTTTTTTTATATATTCTTATTTTCGTTTGTTTTTTATTTTTTATTTATTTGTTATTTTTATACTATTTCTTTTTGCTGCTATTTTTTTTATTTATTCTATTTTTTATATTTTTTCTTTTTTATCTTACTTTTTTCATTTATTGCTATTTTTGTATTACTTTTGTAATTTATTTGTTTTTTTATTTTATTTTAATTTTTACATTAGTTTTCCACAGTTTTTATATCTTTTTTTTTTTTTTCTATTTTTATTTATTTCTATTATTTTCGCTTTATTTTTATTTTTTATTCATTATATAATTTGTTTATTTATTTTATTTTTTCTATATTTTTATTTTCGTTTATTTTAATTTTTATTTATTTGTTGTTTTATATTATTTTCTTTTGTTTTCTTTTTTTTACTATTTTTTCTATTTTTTCTATTTTATTCTATTTTTTCTGTTTTTATTTTGAGATTTTTTTATTTTTTTGATTTTTTGTTTCTCATTTTCTATTATTTCCTCTCTTTTTCTTTTTTTGCTATTTTTTTCTAATTTATTCTATTTTTTCTGTTTTTATTTTGAGATTTTTATTCTTTTTTTTTTTTTGTTTCTCATTTTTCTATTATTTCCTCTCTTTTTTTTTTTTTTGCTATTTTTTCTAATTTATTCTATTTTTTCTGTTTTTATTTTGAGTTTTTTTATTCTTTTTGATTTTTGTTTCTTATTTTTCTATTGTTTTCTCTTGTTTTCTATTTTTTGCTATTTTTTCTAATTTATTCTATTTTTTCTGTTTTTATTTTGAGATTTTTATTCTTTTTTGATTTTTTTGTTTCTCATTTTTCTATTATTTCCTCTCTTTTCTTTTTTTGCTATTTTTTCTAATTTATTCTAATTTTTTGATTTTATTTTTTTTCTTTTATATTTTTTGGCAAAAAAAAAAGCTATTTTTGTAACTTCTTTTTTGATTTTTATTAATCTTCTTTTATTCTTATTGGTAAAATCATATATACATAGTCATTGTTTTCAGTTGATTTTATTAAACATGGTGATATGCTGCTTCCAAATTCTACATAAACTTCTTCGTCATCTATTACTTTTAGGCTATCTAAGAAGTATTTTGGATTGAAGCCTGCTTCTAAATTTTTTCCTTCAGTTGAAATAAATAGTTCTTCTTTTGCATCTCCTGTTTGGTTTGTGCATGATATTGTTACTTTTCCAATGTCTACTACTACTTTTACTGGGTATTTTTTTCTTTTTCTACACTTGATGATGATATTAAGCTTATTCTTTCAAAACAGTCTTGTAAATTTGAACGATTTACTCTTATTCTTGTTTCCCATGTGCTTGGTATAACATTTTTTATAGTTTAAAAATTCTCCATCTAGTATTCTTGTTACTACTTTGCATTTATCCATTTCGAATAAGTGCTTGATTTTTTGATATTCCTATTTTACTGGTTCAAATGAGTCTAATAATATTTTATTTACTTCGTTTAGTGTTTTTCCTGGTATTACTGCGTTAAAATCATTTGTTTTTTGTGTTAAATATACACTTCTTAGTGCTAATCTGAATCCGTCTACTGCTACTATGTTTAATTTATTGTTTTCTGTTTCTATTAAACATCCTGTAAATATTGGTCTACTTTCTTCTGTGCTTACTGCAAATATTGTTTTTTTAATCATGTTTTTAGTGTATTTTGTTCTAGTTCTATTGAGTTTTCTACTTCTATTTTTGGTAGTTCTGGGAATTCATCTGATTCATTGTTGCTAATTTGTAATGTGATCCTTCACATTCTATTTCTAATATGTTTTTTCGTTTAAGTGTTATATAAATTTCTGTATCTGGTAATTTTCTTATTATTTCACTAAACATTGTTGCGTTTACTACTGTACTTCCTTGTTCTTTTACATCACATTCTATTACATATTCTATTCCTAGTTCTAGGTCATAAGTTGTTAGTTTTACTTCATTGTCATTTAGTTTGTATTAGTATTCCTTCTAGTATTGGCATTGTAGTTTTTGATGCTACTCCTTTTACTACGGAATTAATGGCTTTAATCATATTTTCTTTGTAACATACGATTTTCATTTTTTTTCCTCCTTGTATTTTATTATAAATAATATAATATATTTAGTAGTAGTAGTATTAGGTGTTGTGGAAACTGTGGAAAACTATGTGGAAACTTAGCGTCCCTAGAAAAAGCCTGTGTATAAAATTGTGGAAAACTGTCGATTTTATCCACACCGTTTCCACATGTGGATAACTTTTTGTGGATAATTGAGTTATCAACACTTTATCCACACATAATCCACAGATGCCTGTGGATAACCAATCTGGCTTTTCCGTAAGTAAAGCTAGCTCGTTTTTTTTCCAAACAGTTATTTTTCCAAACATAGATTTCAAAAATAAATCTTTCTTTACAGACGCCTAATCTTCTTCACTTGTGATTATGTTTTTCACACTTTCCACAATTAACTTGGTGTTATTTTTATCACGTACTTCTTTTTTTTATTTTGTTATATGCATGCATTACTGTTGAGTGATCTCTGTCTCCAAAATCTTTGCCAATTTGTGGAAAAGACATGTTTGCGACATCTCTGCATAAAAAACATTGCGATTTGTCTTGGAAAAGCTATGTCATTTGACCTTTTTCACTAGCTAAATCGTTTTTGTTTATGCTAAAATATTTTGCAACAGTCTCTTTGATAAAATCACTTGATATTACTTTTTCACTTTTTAGTTTGAATTCATTTATTATTAATTCTGCATGTTCCATTGTTATTGGACTGTGTGTTAATGCTGCTCTTGCTACTATTTTGTTGAAAACACCTTCTAGTTCACGAATGTTTGAATCAATATTTGTTGCAATATTTGATAATATTGCGTCGTCTATTATAATTTTTTCGTCTTGAGCTTTTTTTCCGTAATATTGCTAAACGTGTTTCATAATCTGGACACGAAATGTCTGCTAATAGTCCCCATTCAAATCTTGATTTAAGTCTGTCCTCTAAGAATTGTATATCTCTTGGAGGTGTGTCACTGGATATTATGATTTGTTTTCCGTCTTCTCTTAATGCGTTAAATGTGTGGAAAAATTCTTCTTGGACTCTGTCTTTTTCCTGCTATGAACTGAATATCATCAATTAAAAGTACGTCGATGTTTCTATATTTGTTTCTGAACATTTCGGTTTTGTTGTCTTTGAATGAGTTTATCAGTTGGTTTGTGAATTTTTCTGATGTGACGTATAGAACATTGGCTTTTCTGTTTTCTTCAATGATTCTATTTCCTATTGCATGCATTAAGTGGGTTTTGCCTAATCCTACGCCACCATATAAAAATAGTGGATTATAAGATTTTCCTGGTTCGTTTCCAACTGCTAATGCTGCTGCATGTGCGAATCTGTTATTGCTTCCTACGACAAATGTATCAAATGTGTATTTTGGATTTAATGTTTGATGATTAGATTCTAGTTCAGATTCTGGTACACTTGATGATGTATCAGTTATTATATCGCCTTCTTCACCATCTTCGTTTCCATCTTTGTCTTTTTTGATAAGTCTATTACAGAAAATGTGTATTCCTTGTTGGTTATGTATTTTATTGTGTTGAAAAGTAAGTCTTTGAATCGATTTTCTATAAAGTCTCTTTGATATTCAGACAATGTTGTAAAAACGATGTTATTGTCATCAATACTTTTAATTCCTAAAGAACTGATCCATGTGTCATAGGAAATTGATGAGACTTCGCCTTTTAATGTGTCTTTGATTCTTACTAAAAGTTCGTCTTTGTCAATCTCCATCTATATTTCATCCTTTCTAAAAAGTTATCCACAAAGTTATCCACAACTGTTGATAACTTTGTAACATGTGTGTAAAAAAGTTAAATTTTTACGAACAATATTTTGAAAAAGCTGTTTTTGAAAAATCTCTTTTTTTTACCCCCATATAATAACAGATTTTTTGTCGAGAAGTCAATAAAATTGTGGAAAAAAATTTTTCCTGTGGAAAACTTTTCAAAAAACTGTGGATAACTTTCTTATGTTACAAAAATATTACAACCAAATTTAATTTTTGTCAAAATAAAATAAATGTTTTGTGAAATCTTTTTAAATAGTTGATTTGGAGCTAAAATTTGCTAAATATTATTCTTTTGGAATTTGTTCTTAAAATCTTTGTAAGTTTATAATATTAGTGGGGTAGAAAGTTTTTTAAATGAGATTTAAAAAATTTGTCGAAAAAAATTTTTTTTAATTTGCTTGACAATTCTATTGATTGTGGGGTATAATCGATTTACTTGAATTTTAAAAATTGGACTAAAGTCCGTTTTTATAAAGTTGAATAAAATTCCATTTGTGGAATTAAATATAAAAAACATTAGGAGGTGCTAGTATGAAGAGAACATTCCAACCAAAAATAGACAAGAAAAAAGAGAACATGGTTTCATGAAAAGAATGAAAACAAGATCAGGAAGAAATGTATTAAAAAGCAAGAAGAGCAAAAGGTAGAAAAAGATTAACTGCTTAATTTTAAGTTTGGCAAAGAGTATTGTTGATTATTAAATGTTGCAATTTGGCTATTTTAGCGAAATTGCCATTTTAATTTTTCAATTTTATTTTTTCATTTTAGTTGCCTATTTGCTTTTGACAAAGGGGAATGGTAATGAAAAAAACAGAAAATGTTAAAAAAATTATGAATTTAAAAAAGTTTTGACAAAAGGAAAATGTATTTCAGGAAAATATTTATTATTGCTTTTGTTCAAAAAAACAATAGTAAAAAATTCAAATTTTTTAGGTTTAGCTATTAGTACTAAAAAAGTATGTAAAGCTGTTGGAAGAAATAGGTTAAAACGTTTGATACGTGAAAGTTATTTTTGGAAGAAGAAAAGATTTCCAGATGGATATTCAATTGTGTTTTTTTGTGGAATAAAAAGAAAAACCAGAAAATGCATATTTTAAAAATATTTATGATGATGTAAAAAATATTTTCAAAAGCAGAACTTTATAGTGAAAAAGGTTAAAATAATGAAAAATTTACTAATTAGCATGGTTTGCTGGTATCAAAAAATATTTCTTTATGGTTTACTAGCAAAAATATTCATTGTAAATTTTATCCAACTTGTTCTGAGTATATGAAGGAAGCACTAGAAAAATATGGTGTTTTTAAAGGTTTATTGCTTGGAATTTGGAGAATTAATTCGTTGTAATCCTTTTTCAAAAGGTGGATATGACCCATTAAAATAACCAGGAGGAGTAAGAATGTTTCAATTTTTTGCGAACATATTTGGTTATGTTTTAAATTTTATTTATAATTTAGTTCAAAATTATGGTTTGGCGATGATTTTATTTACTTTGGTAATTAAATTATTGATGTTACCACTGTCAATAAAGCAGCAGAGAACTATGAAAAAAGTGCTAAATTGAATGAACAAATGCAAGTTTTGCAATTTAAGTATAAAATGATCCAGAAAAACTAAATCAAGAAATGATGAACTTTACAAATCAGAAAATATGAGTCCATTTAGTGGTTGTTTGGGTACAATATTGCAATTTATTTTATTAATTTCAATTTTTACATGGTAAGATGTCCATTGACATATATGAAAAAAAGGTTGACACTAATAAAATTAACAATTATGTTACTCAATTGCAGGAGTCTGAAAAAGACTGTAAGTGCAGCTTATCCAGAGATTGATTTAATTAGGAAAGTTGAATTTTTAGAAGAAAAAATCCAGATGATGAAGAACTTAAAAAGATTGATATTAAATATGAATTTCTTAGGTTTAGACTTAAGTAAAATACCTCAACAAAATCTGAGTGATTGGACAGTATATATTATTCCAATTCTATATATTATATCAACATTTGTTTCAATGAAAATTACAACATCAATGCAAAAAAGGCTAAAAGCAAGCTAAAAGGAAGCAAAACAGACTAAGAAAATTGAGAAAAAATGTTGATGAAAAAAAGTTGATGGAAAATGAGTCAACAGAAATGGTTAAAAAAAAGAAGAAAAGAATATGATGTTATGGAACAAACAAATAAAATGATGTCTTGGATGATGCCTATTATGTCAGTTTCAATTTCTTTAGTTGCGCCTTTAGGGACTAGCATTATATTGGCTTGTAAATAATATTGCTATGATAGGAGAAAGATTAATGTTAAATAAAGTTATTAAAGGATGATTAAACTTAGAGTAAAGAGGAGGTCTTTATATGTCTAAAACGATTATTGCAGAAGGAAGAACTACAAATGAAGCTATTGAAAAAGGATTAGAAAGAATTAGGAGTTTCTAAAGACAGGGTAGAAATAAAGGTTTTAGAAGATGAAAAACGTAGTTTTTTCAGTATTTTGACACCACGTGTTGTAAAAATAGAAATGACATTAAAAGATGATATAGAAAAAAAATAGATAAGAAATAGCAACAAGGTAAAAAAAAAGAGATACATATAACGTTAGAAAATCAAGAGAAAGCAAAGAAAAATGTGGAAGAATTTTTAAAAGATTTTATAAAAATCTTCCAGAAGGAACAAAATTATAAGGTTGATAGTGATGAAAGTGGGTTAAATGTAGCTTATTTAATGATAAATTAGGCTTTTTAATAGGATATAGAGGTGAAACTTTATATGCACTTCAAATTATTTTGTCAGCTGTAGCTTCTAAGGATGTAGACCAAAAAATAAGGGTTATACTTGATATAGAAGGGTATAAACAAAAAGACAAAAAACTTTAGAGGATTTGGCAGAAAAAGTTGCAAGAACAGTTATAAAAACTAGAAAATCAGTTACTTTAGATCCTATGCAACCATATGAAAGAAAAATAATTCATAGTAAATTGCAAGGAAATCTTAGGGTAGAAACTGTTAGTATTGGTGAAGAACCACATAGAAAAGTAGTAATATCATTGAAAAATAAATAAAAATCGGGGGTCAAAGGTCGGATTTTACAGTTTAGTAAATTCTATCTTTGGCTTTTTTTTGACATTATTGGAAATAATAAGAAACTTTAAATTTTATGACTCAAAGTGAAAATAAAATAGGAGGTAAAAAAATGAGTGTAATAGCTTCTATATCTACGGCACCACGGGATTGGTGGAATAGGTATTGTACGAATGAGTGGAAAGGAATGTTTTGAAATATTAGATAAAAATTTTTCTTCAAAAAAAATGGAAAATATAGAAAATATAAAAAGGATATACGATGAAATATGGTCATATTGTAGAAAATTTAAAAGAATATGATGGTTTTGAAGTGCATGAAAGTGCTATTGTTGATGAGGTTTTAGTTTCTTACTTTAAAGAGCCTATGAGTTATACAACTGAAAATATGTGTGAAATAAATACACATGGTGGAAATATTGTTGTAAAAAAGATATTGGAATTATGTTTAAAAATGGTGCGGAAATGGCTGAGCCAGGCGAATTTACTAAACGAGCTTTTTAAATGGTCGTATTGATTTACTTCAGGCTGAGTCTGTTATTGATATTATAGATGCTAAGTCTGAAAGAGAATTGAAGGCAGGTATGAATCAGTTAGAGGGCAGAGTTTCTAAGGAAATACATGATATAAAGCAAAAAATAATGGATGTTATGGTCAATGTTGAAGTTGATATAGATTATCCTGAATATGATGTTGAAGAGGTTACAAATACTGAAATTAATGAAATGTTAGATGTGGTTATAGCTGATTTAAGTCGTTTGGAAAAAAGTTTTGATAATGGGAAAATATTTAAAGATGGAGTAAAAACAGCTATTATTGGAAAACCAAATGCAGGAAAATCATCACTTTTAAATTGTATTTTAAATGAAGAAAGAGCTATAGTTACTGAGATAGAAGGGACTACAAGAGATACTATAGAAGAATTTGTAACAGTAGAAGGTGTTCCATTAAAATTGATTGATACTGCAGGAATACGCGAAGCTAAGGATGAGGTAGAAAAAGATAGGGATTACTAAGTCAAAAGAAATTGCAAAAGATGCGGACTTAATTATAGCTATTTTTGATAGTAGCAAAGATTTGACAGATGAAGATAAGGAAATTTTGGATATTATTAAGAATAAGACAGCTATTGTGGTTTTAAATAAAATGGATTTGCTTAATAAAATCGATGAAAATATGGCAGAAATTAAGAATGTTTCTAAATATATTGTTAAAATGTCTACATTAGAGCAAAAAGGAATTGATGATTTGTATAAAAGTATAGGACATTTATTTTCTATGGAGGAGATTAGCCTTGATAATACTATAGTTATTACTAATGTAAGGCATAAAAACTTAATTAGTAAAGCATTGAATTCTTGTAGAGAAGCTAAAAAATCAATGGAATTAGGTATGCCTTTAGATATTATAGCTATATTTTTAAAAAGAAATTTTAGAAAATTTAGGAGAAATTACAGGAGAAACAGTTACTGATGATATTATTGATGAAATTTTTTCTAAATTTTGTTTGGGAAAATAAAATGAATTTTAAATTGAAAATAATTTTATAAAAATGATAAACGAAAATCAAAAAAAAAATAAAAGAAAAATGATATTTTAATGACATATTTATAAAATATGAGAACAAAATTGAAATATGACGAATCTAATTGCACAAAAGCATATATTTATTTAAAAGTTGAAACTCTTTTTTAAAAACGCAAAATATAAAAAAGTTTTCCACACTTTTTTATATTTTGTGATTTATATAAAAAATAATTACATGCTAATTAAGAGGTGAGTACCTAAAATTTATTAGATAATATTAATGTTAGTAATGTGTAATTTTAATTTTTTAATATTATAATAGAAAAACATATAATTTGCTTGAGATATAATAATAAAATTTGTGTAATTTGATTAAAAAATTGATTATCCAAACAAAAGTTAAGAAAATAATATTAATAAAATCAAAAAACTGTGGAAAACAATATACTTTTAGCACCAAAAATGTGGAAAATAATTTTAAAATAGTTACATAAAATATTGAAAAAGAAAAATTGAAAAAAAATTTTAAAGAAAAACTATAAAAAACCTTAAAAATATTGAAAAAATGGCAAGGTGTTAATAAAAGGTTTACATAACTTTCAATAACTCATAGGTTAAACGTTAACCTTAAATAAATAAAACACTGTTTTCGGTTTCACATGAAAGGAAAAAATTTGTGAAACATTGTAAAAAAGTCCGTGTGAAACATTTTCATATAGCCCTAGAGCCCCAACGGATTAGGACGCATTTTTGTTGTGAAACATTTTTTGTAACTATAACTAAATAAGGGGGTATATACCTTATGAGGTTATAACCCTGGAGGGTTATAAATAAGGAGAATTGTTGTTGAAAATTTTTATTAGGTATGTTTTGAATAGGTTAAGAAAGGAATGTATAAAAAATGGAAAAAATAAATGAAAAAAATTTGATGTGAAAGAATATGAAGCAGGTCAATATGATGTTGCGGTTGTTGGAGCTGGACATGCAGGCTGTGAGGCAGCTTTGGCAGCTGCTCGTTTGGGTATGAAAACATTAGTGTTTTCTATTAGTTTAGAAAATATAGCTAATATGCCATGTAATCCACATATAGGAGGAAGTTCATAAAGGACACCTAGTTAGAGAAATAGATGCACTAGGTGGAGAAATGGGGAAAAAATATAGATAAGACAATGATACAAATAAAAATGCTTAATACATCTAAAAGGACCTGCAGTACATTCTTTAAGAGCACAAGCAGATAGAAAAAAAGAAGAATTTAATAATTTATTGGATAAATCTTCAAGTAAGAACTAGTTTAAAGTTTAACGAAAACAAAAGAACAATTATATTTTATATGAATTTATTAATTGAATGGAACGAAAAATAAGTTTAACGGCAATAACTAACCAGAAGAAATAATACTTAAGCATTTTATTGATTCAATAACACAGGATTTCCTGGAATTCCATTAAAAATTTTAAGAGATGAGTTTGATATAGCTACATCAAGAGCAGTTGCAAATTTAGCAACTTTATCAGAATATTTATTGCCATTAGTAAAAGTAAATGGTAGGGCAATATGCATGAAAGGTCCAGGAGCAACAGAAGAAATAAGTGGTGCTAAAAACGCAATAAAATTATTAGGAGGAAAAATACAAAATATATATGAATTTGAGCTTCCTCATTCAGATATAGAAAGGTGTGTAATAGAAATTACAAAGGAAAAAAATATACAAAGTAAATATCCAAGAAAAGCTGGAACGCCAGCAAAAGACCCATTAAAATAAAAAATATCCATTAAATAGCCTAAAAGCTATGTTAAACTAAAAAATATAACAAAAAATGGATATTTTTTTATTAAAATTTTGCTAAAATTCATTGACTTTTTTAATATATTTTTATATCATAAGTATATTAAAGAAAAGAAAAAATTTACTAATATAGGGGGCAAAAAAATGTGTAAAATAATATCTGTAGCAAAACCAAAAAGGTGGAGTAGGAAAGACAACAACAACAGTTAATTTAAGTACAATAATAGCAAAAAAGGTAAAAAGTATTATTAATAGATGCAGATCCACAAGGAAATGCAACAAGTGGACTTGGAGTTGATAAAGAAGTAGAATTATCAACATATGATGTATTAGTAAATGATGCAACAATAGAAGAAGCTTGTAAAACAACAGCTGTAAAAAATTTAATGGTATGTCCATCAAACATAAGTTTGGCTGGAGCAGAAGTAGAACTTGTATCAATGATGTCACCTTAAATGCATTTACAGCATCAGATAATTAATACTTATTCCTGTTCAATGAAAGTATCAAAGAAGAGCAAGATAGAAAATGTAACATATATGGAAATTGAAAAATACATTCCAAGGATTTTTTGTACAAAGTGGGTTAGATGCAAAGTAGGTTAGTTTGAATATATCTACAAAAACAAAGTGAAAAATAAAAAAATGCTTAAAAAAATTGGGCAATGGAAAAATATAGGATTATGGCATATGTAGAAAAAGTTGAAAGTGTTTCAAAACAAAATGACAAATAATAAATATTGCCAAAATATAGATAATAACATAAGAAATTGTATACAAAAAAATAGGAATGGTTAGATATAATGCATTTCAAGATACAGGAAGTAACTTAAGTTTTGCAGTTGCTCTTTTAGATGATAAAAATACAGGAATAGTAATAAATGGAATATACTCAAGAGATTGTTCTAACATTTATTTAAACCAATAGAAAATGGAAAATCTAATTTTATTTTATCATCAGAAGAAAAAAAGCTATTGATATAGCAATAAAAAGTGAAGGCCTATATGTAATAAAATAAAATTTACAAAATAAATAGTCAAAATACCTTGACAAAGCATTAGCAAATATGCTATATTAATAAATGTCGTTACGACACATGGAGAGGTGGTCGAGTTGGTTTATGGCACCAGTCTTGAAAATTGGCGTGCGTTTATAGCGTACCGTGGGTTCAGAATCCACCCTCTCCGCCAAATAAACA
>VOFB01003235.1_pt1 | contig 40108 bp, 70 predicted proteins | sample 5384141 | NCBI WGS metagenome assembly VOFB01 (sample SAMN12384721, study PRJNA508395) | human gut metagenome | isolation source: healthy gut A | host: Homo sapiens
TCACTTTGCAAAATCCTAAAATTTCACTTTGTATTTTCCGACATTCTCACTTTGCAAAATCCGAAGATTCCACTTTGTATTTTCCGGATTTTGCTTCGAGCTTCGAGCAGGCGGATGTCAAACCCCCAATCTTGGCGTGGCGGGCACCAGATCCCGGCTCCTGAAGAGGGACGATTGATTGTCATATTCAAAATAACGAGATTTTACAAGAAAAACGAGACTTTCAGGTACAAAATAACGAAGATTGAAGGGGCGAGCTGTAGCGCTGTTAGATTTTCGGCAGCGAGATCTTCGGCAATCCTGCTTCGGGAAGGAGAACCTCACCGCACTTGCGGCTCGTGCCGAAATCCAGTGTCACTCGCTATGAAATCAGCGCAGCTGGAAACGGGAATAATCAGTAGGGGCGTTTTTGCGCTATAGGGAGTACTCTTTCAGGAGGCGCTCTAGGCTTCCTGATCACCAAGAAGCAAAATGTCTTGCTCTCTCCCGTCTGCGAGAAGGCGGTTGATTAACGCTGAGATGCGAGCGGCCTCTTCCTTCTTTCCTTGCCTGAGGCCTTGCTCGAGGCCTTGCTCGAGGCCCTGCTCGAGGCCCTGCTCGAGGCCCTGCTCTTCTCCGGGCCTCATAGCCCTGCTTGAACCCCACTTCGCTATAGAACTTCTTAGCTTGGCGAACACGACGCTCGGCGTTGGCCTCCACAGTACTGACGGATATCATCTCGCTCATCACCTTATCATCGTCGTTGGCCGCTACCCAGACGGTCAATTTGGGCCACGAAGATCATCGCCCTCCGTAACGGTACCGTCCTCGATGTATTGTAGCAAGGATCGCAGCCTCGTCGTCCTCTTTTTACCCACGCGCTTCCGTTAGGACGATCCACGTGCAGCGCGTATCCAGCTGACAGTCATTATTCTCCAAGCACCTCGGTTCAATGGTATACACGGGGAGACCGCAGCCGAACGAATCGTGAACGCAGAGAAAGATAATATAGCTGCGAGGTAAGTCCTCGTAGTCATCTCCTTGTGGAGCAGATCGCTATCGATCACCGATTGGTAATAGCGGAGTCTGCATCCAAGGTAGTATTCAGCCTGCGCTTGCATTTCGATGTTGAAGGCTTTTCCCCTCCCCTTTTACATAAGCGTCGAGCCTCACGCCGCGACCCTCAATGCTGGGATCAATTGACAAAAGGCCTCCAGCCAACTTGGGAGATGGGAACCAAACCGCTAATCTTGGCATGGCGGGCACCAGGTCCTGGATCCTGAGGAGGGACGGTTGATTGTCATATTCAAAATAACGAGGTTTTACAAGCAAAAAACGAGAACTTCAGGTACAAAATAACGAAGATTTGTTGGCGGAGGCGTTGCATATTTTGCCTCGCGAGGGAGGCTATGGCGGTGCCGATTATGGAGAAGGCGGCGCCCATGAGGACGACCCAACCCAAGACGAGCTTTCCCGGCAGCGACGCCAGCGCCATGACGAAATACCCGATGCCCGGTATCTGGTTCACGGCGCGGCCGACCACGTTGTCGACAGCGCCGGATGCGCGTCGATGCCTTCGTTGGCGTCGCCGCGGGTGATCAGTTCGCAGTCTTCGTAAAGGTTTTCCTCCACGCGGTGAATGACGACTTCGTCATTGCGCCAGAAGACCGCCACGTCACCCACGGCTAACGCCTCGGGCTCGATGGGTTCTGGCGTACACGAGGCTGCCCACGGAAATGACGGCCCATGGATCCCGATACGATGGTATAGGATTGCAACCCCATGAAGCGCGGCGCCACTGTTGCGCTGATAGCCAACAGGGCAACCGCCGCCAGGAGCACGGCACCTATGACCGAACAGAGGCGCGACACAATGCGCAATCGCGCGAGGCGCTTCTTAACGTCGCGCGAATGCATCCGACGTCTCCGCCGGCCCTGAAACGCCGAGCGAACCTGCCGGTATGTTAGCTACTGCATCAGTCATGGAAATCATGGGGTCGATGGATTGTTTGCTCTGTCTTTCCTTAGTCAATAGCTCATCTTTTACTATCAAGCACAGATACGCGCGAAGCCCCGAAGAGCCTCGCGCGTATCCCTCATGAAATCTCAATCAGACGACTGCCTGCGATTCCCGATACATCTTAGTTTTTGTCGTCCTTTCCCTCATGGCGCCGACGGCCGGCCACGATAAGGGCGATCAGACTCGCCAGCACGATGAGGCCGATGCCCAGGATCGGCAGCATGTCGCCAGTCTGGGCCAGAATCGTGCCCAGCGGCACCTCGCGGGTGGTTTCACGCTCGCGCTGCTCGACCTCTTCGGCGTCCATCATGGTGTCGTACAGAGTGATGGTGTTGTCGGACAGCTCGGCGTTGCCGTTTTCCGTGCCCTTGGTGATGGTCACGTTGCCGTAGTTGTCGATGATTTTAAACTCAACGTCGTTGGCCAGGCGGTACTCACCGGGGCCTCCACCTCGCGCAGGAGGTAAGTGGTGCCGACGTTCAGTGTCTTCCCGCCAGCTTCTGGGGAGCCTTGCCCGAAGTCCAGCTGGCCACTTCCTCTTTCCCGATTCTTTATCGAGGATGACCAGCAGCGCCTTCCACCCATTCGTGGGTGCGCGTGTCCAGCTTGTTCACCTCGATTTGGGTGGTTTTCGTCGTAGACGCCGCCGTCCTTGTCAAATGTAGGTCAGCAGGATGTTGCCGTCGGCGCTGTGGCCGGGCTTGGTCTGGTCATCGGCCGCGGTCGCCTCGGCTTTGGGCGGCGATGGCAGCCTGCAGAGCCTGAGCCTCAGCAGCGGCCAACGGAGCGGCAGCGGCTTCCGTTTCGGCGGCGTCGAAGTACTTTGGTGTCAGTGTACTTCAGGGCATAGCCGTTGGCGGACGTCGCATCTTCCACGAGGTAAGAAGTAGGGGCTGCGGAACTCGCTCACGGTATGGCCCGCGGGCGCAGCCGTTTCCTTGAAGTAGTACAGGTTGTTGGTGGCAAGGCTCACGTTCTTAGGTGATCCAGCCGCCCTCCTCGGAGGTCGCCTCAGCGAGCCAAATGTCGCCCTGCGGGTTCTCGTTCACCATGTACAGCGCGTAAGTGGCGCCCACCAGGCCCTCATCGCGATCGGATACGCTGGTCTTGCGCACCTGCAGATCCATCGGACGCGCCTTGTTGTTGATGGTCGGTGCCAATCGGGATTCAGCTTCGACATATCGCCGATGTTGCCCGGCTGGGTCTCATAGTCGGCGTACTGCTCGTCGAAGCGGACGTTCTGGTTGGCCGCGGCGTCCCACCAGCCGTAGTACATGTCGGTGCACACCAGCTGACCGGTCGCCTCATCTTGCTCGATGACCGTGGTGAAGGTGATCACCTGATCGCTGTACAGCACGGATTGGTCGTTCATGCCGCCCTTGCTGGTGTCCTCGATGACGCGGTAGTAATAGGTGCCGGGCTTGGTGTAAAGCCAGGCAGCTGGGGTTCTCGAGGTCGCCGGAAACGTTGTTCGCCTTGTCGAAGTCGACCATGCCGAACTCGTCGTTAGTAGTGGCGGAGATGAGCTCGCCCTCGGTGTTGTTGTAGTTCGCCACCTGAATGAGCTTGAAGGCGAACTCGCCAGACTTTGATGGCGCGGCCCTCGAGGTTCTTGACGATCTTCGGGATCGACGTAGCACACCTGATCGACCGGCTCGCCGCTAGCAGCGTACACGCTATAGCTGGCAGCGCTGATCAGATCGTAGGTGTCGGTATTAGAACGCTGGGAGCTCGCTCGGGAAGCGGTCGCGGGTTCAGCGGGGAGTTGATGTCGTCAGCGTAACCGAGCACCGTTCCAGTGGCGGTGAGGTTGCGCGTATTGGCAGCGTCTTCCGCGACAGTCACCTTCACGACATAGGCCGTGGTGTCCTTGACGGCCTCATCGCCGTCCTCGGTGATGAGGTAGTAGTGGTCGCCCACATCGTTCTGGAAGCCCTCGCCTTCGCCTTGCTGCTCATAGTTGATTGCGGGAAGGAGATGAAGGCGTGGCCGTCGGTGAGGTCGGCGGCGGCAATGCTGGCCGTCCACTGCTGGAGGTTGTCGTTCGACACGAGCACGTTCGCCAACGGCTCACCGGCTTCAGGGGGCGCGCTCGATCTCCTGCAGAGTAAAGCTGCAGTCATGCGGAGCGCCCAAGCCATAGAAGAACTTGTCGGCCTTGAACTGCCAGGTACCCTTGGGCGTGGCCACATTGGTGAAGGTGACGCCGATATCACCGGCTACTTCCTGCAGCTCACTCGAATCGGAAACCGTCTTGTAAACCTTCTTGGCCGTGCTCAAGCTACGGCCGTCTTCAGACACAGCGTCGTGGTGATCTTCACAAAGATAGGCCGTGGTGTCGTACACGACGCCCGCCGTTGCGCCTGGCTGCTCGGCAATGACGTACCAGTGGGTTTCTTCGGCAGTTGTGGGTGCATAGTTGAATTTGAAGGTCTTGGCGTCTGTTCCTGAAACTACCTCGGAGGTAGAGTCGGCTACCGCGATGGTGGCTGTCTCGTCCGAACCGTCAGCGCCTGCTCGGCCAGATTGACGGAATTCTTCAGCGTAATCTTGTTACCAGCCTGATCCACCAGGGAGTCGATATTCGCCGTAACATCCTTTAAGCCCGAATGTGAATGTGTTAGCCGCGATGCCATCAGCGATCTTCGTCACCGGAATGTTCACAGACGCCTTCAAATCCAGCGTGTTCGTAACTGTTGCAGCATCGTCGCCCGATTGATTGCCAATCTGCACCGAGTTGACCGTGGTGGTGAGGTCGTGGAAGTCAGGAGAACGTTGTTGTCCTTTTCTTTGTAGCTAGCCACCTCTTTTTTGACATTCAGACTGACATGAACATCGATACCGTCGGGAATAGAAGACACAAAACCCGCGTCTTTCTGTTCATTAGTTAATATCTCCTTCAAAGAGAAGGTTTTTTTCTTTCGGGCCTTCGGTACTGAAACCAGGCAATATAAATTTCAGATCACCGTTCTCGGTGTATCCTTCGTATGTCTCTATTCGTTTCTTTGTCAGTTAGTTCGAAACGGAAAACGTCATCGGAATCAGTGTCTAGAAGATCGCCTAGGCTGTTAACAATCTTCTTCGTCAGCGAGATCGTAAGGGTTCACCGTGGTTTTTTTCTTCCGTGTCGAACTTTCCGAACTTTGATCGCGCCATTGCAGGCGATACCACCGCCGTGAGTTCCGCTCTTATTCCCCGTTATGATGACGCTTCGAGCTATGTTCGCACCATCGGCAGTGGCGGTGTTAGTTAGGCAAAGGGTAGCATCATGGGATTCATAGCTCTGGGCCCACAGGAACCACCGATTTCCCTTTGACCACAATCCAGTATCGCTCACCGAACAACCTGTTCACGGGAGGCATGCCAAATCCTCGAACCCCCCCAAGCAAGAGTTTCTCCATCCCCACGCACGATTATCCGCAGAAACATAGCTCGCGAGAGTACAATAATAGTCTTGTGCAAGATCAACCTTAAAAGACTTGCTCACATAATCCTTTATTTTCAAGAGTATATTTTGTGCTCCATCCGTAGGTTTACCATCGACCATGCTGCTGTGATTCTCCCCGTTTAGTAATTTGTCAATTTCGCCTGCCTCATACCAGTAAGGGAAGAAGTCGCCGAGGGAACATTCCCCTTACCAGAAGAAACAACAGACGCAGGAACATTGAACCGCAGCACCGTATTCAAAGGGATGAATGTTCCCCGAAGCAGTGTTCCTGAACACTGCGGCGCTGCTTTCCAGCTGGCCTCCTGGTTGTTTCCTTCTCTCCGATAATAATTTTCGCATGAGGGCAGCCAGCAACGCCTCCACCCAGACCAGCAGCGCTGTTGTTCGTAATAAGGGCAGAAGGGAATCATCAAAGGTGCCATTATTGTTGATATAAATGCCACCGCCGCCCCAGTCGGTAGTAGTCTCTGTTTCATTGTTAATGATGGAACCACCAGTTATCTTGGTGTCTTTTTGCGTCAGTAAAATTCCGCCGCCTTCATGGGCACGCAAAGGACCATCGGAGTCATCCGTTTTATCGGGGTCTTTTGCTTTGTTACTGGAGATCTCGCCGCCCGTCATTTCGAAGTGACAAACCATTCCACACGAATACACCGCCACCAGCGCCCGCTTATTCTTGGTGATGGCACCACTGTGCATGATGAAGCTAGCTCCGTCGTTCACGAAAACGCCGCCACCTACCGTGCCTGCGCCGTTGTTGAAGCCACCAGGACTCGCCGATCCTTGCCTCCTGTAACAGTTGGCCCCGCACCGTTTTCTGTACCGAGAATGACCTTGCTGTTAGAACCAACTATCGCTATGACAGAACTGATACCCGGATCCCTGGATTGTGCCTGCCCCCACAATGGACAGCGTAGCGCCGCTGGTCACTCTGATGTCGCTGTGAAGCGTGCCATTGACGGTGAGGGTGTAGGCTCCATTCCCGCTGAAGGTCAGAGGGCTAGAGGTGTTGGTCACGTCGCCTTCAATGGTATGCGATTCGTTGTTGGGCCAACGCCGTGGAAGTCGTATCCGCGGGAGTTTCATGCCTGCGTCGATTCTCCTGGGGAGCGCCGTCGCCATGATCCCGGCCTTTCGCCTGCAGGCGGCTCTTCCTTCCCCATCGAGAGTTGCACCGTCTAAAACGTTTTCTTCTGAGAGTGACCCCTCCTCTTCACCTTCAGTATTTTCCGTTCCTTCCAAATCATTCGTACCTTCGGCAGATTCTTCCGTGCCCGTGTCGGCTAGACGTCGTCTTTGGAGCCGTAGGCGATGTTGATTTGGGGACAAGGGCGACGATCAGTAGGATCGACAAGGCGATTCCCAAGAATTTGATGATCGATTTGTTCTGCAGCAACTTGGTCATGTCGTCCTCCCTTTAAGCGTTCATCGAATGGAATGGTTTGCTCTGTCCTTTTGCGGCGGCGCATCCACCAGTAAAGGCCGAGGCCAGCGGCTACGAGAACAACGGCGCCGGTGGCCACGACGAGCGCCATGTTCTGGAGCCGGAGGTCGCCACATCTTGGGCGAGGCCGGAGTACAGCGGGTTCTCGTCGTCGACGATGGCGCGCTCAGTACCGGTATCCTGGCCTCCGAGCGTCGCCAGCGGGTTGTCGTCGTCGTTGATGACCGCGGCGGCGTCGCCCGTGCCCACGCCGGCGTCAACCGTTACCGGCGCCGTAGCATCGGCAGCGGCTCCACAGCGGGGGCGGCAGCAACCGGAGCGGCCGTCATCACTGTGGTGCCCGGCACCGTCACCACGCGCTCGGTGTCGACGATCTGCGTGCGGCGAATAGTGATCTGCGCGCTGAGCTCGTCGTTCACATCGCGGTAGTAAATGGTGGTGGTACGCGCCGGTGAGAAGTAGGCATGGCGGATGGCCGTTTCCTGACCCGCCGACGCACGTAGGTGTCATCGCCGAGCGCGAACTGCTCCCTCGCCGAGGATGTTCACGAAGTCGTTCGTTTCGGGGTCGACGGTGATGGTCTCGCTGCGAAGAATCTGGCTGTTGGCGATGTTCATGTACTGCACGGTGATGTCGTAGGTGTCGCCCGGCGTGTAGTCCCTTCGGCACGTAATAGACGTACTGAAGCACGTCCGTGCCCTTCTCCAGATCCTCCCAGGCGTAGGTGATGGGCTCCATGTTGCCGGACCACGGCACCAGACCGTCCTTCGGAGCCGGCGTAGGTGGCCGTCTGCTCCGGAGTGACTTCGTAGTGGATCTTATCGATAAGAGCACCCGTCTCACCGTTGATTTCCATCACGGTGAGGTTGACCTTTCTTCGTAGTGGCCTGCGAGACGTACTTCGCCGTCACCGTGCGGCCAGCCGGATACTCGCCTGCTTCGAAGGCGACAACGGATTGCCCTGCTGGGACTCCGTCGAGCGGGCCCCCGATGGCCGCATTGTCGTCCGTCGCATTGGTTTCAAGGATCCAAGAATCCAGCATGTAGTAGTTGATGCCCCACTGTCCCTTGTCGCGGTCGGTAGTAGGCGCATCCGCTGCATTCGTGACGGCGCTCATCGAGAAGGAGTTCGGCAGGGTGTACTGGTAGCCCTTGCCCTTCACATCTACGCTGTCGGTCCACAGCGTATGGCCGTTATCGTCCACATAATTAATGGTGACCTGATAAGCGCCGGCTTTAGTGTTCTTCACTTCCATAACGCGAATCTGCTTCGTGGCCTGCTCGGGCGTCAGCATGACGGTGGAGCCAGTGAGGCGCTGGATTACGCGATAATAATGCGTGGTCTCCTGGCCGGCCTCGTCAGTGGTCGTCTTGAAGAAAGACTTCTTGATAGCAACCTCTTTGCCCGCGCCGAGGTTTTCCACGATTTCCGTATCGATGATGTTGCCATCGACATCGACGTACTTGACCGCGCCGGAGATAGCGTAGGCTTCAACCTGGTTGTAGGTGCCGACGAGGCGATTGCCGGAGGCGGCATCTTGCACCTCGACTTTGGGCTCACCGGCTTCGGTCGTCTCCGTGCTTTGGAATACGATGGGGGGTGTCGCCCGTGAGGTTCTTGTAGTAGCTGGCACCAGCGCCGACCGTTTCCGCGAACTTGTCAATGTCGGGATCGATCGTGCGGATGCCGAGCACCTTCCACTCATCCTCGCTCGGCACGGCGGGGTCGTTGACAAGCTTCGCGTAGATGGGGCAAATAGTGCCCGCGTACAGCGGATCACCGCCGCGCTTCGCGTCGAACCGTTTCACGGTATAGGTAGGGAAATTGTTCGGGCCGCCAAACACGTCCTGCAGCGATTGTGGTGCCGGGGCCGGGGCCTCGACATCCTGAGCCGCCGGAACCGGCTGGGCGATCTTCAGCGCGACAATTTGGGCGATGCGAGAGGAGTTGGCATCGCCGGCGTAGTCAGGCGCGGAAGTGTCGGCATCCTTTGCCTCGGGATCGGTATCCTGCGTCTCGGGAATAGCGTAGGCGAAACGCGGCGCAATGGTTGTGCCATCTTTCTCAACCCTATATAGATGGTCTTCCTGCGCCGTTTTCCACGCGAAAAGATCCCACAGGCCATCTTCAGCCGTGGGGTCATGAAATCGATGCCGTGAACGTCGCCGTGTTTGATCGGGTCGACTACAGGAGCGGCAGGTGCTTCTTGCCGCATCACCATTCGAAGGGTCGTCGGCAAAGGCCTGGGCAACGAAAGAAAGACTCGCTGCCGGAAAGCCAACGGCTGCAAGAGTAAAGGCTAGAAGGCTTCGGCCGAAAATTCTTTTTCAGCGAGACCCCCATGACCGATTTCCTCATTTGTGCCTCCTCCTCTGCTGCTCGCGATCACCTCTGGTGCTATATGCACCTATACGCGCGCGAGGCAGGGGGCCTCAGGCGCGTCGGCAATCCTCTTCTCCTCGTTGATTGCGAAGAGCCGCCTCTCTTTTGTCAGCTGATTCGCAATCCTGCTCTCTCGCTTGCTATTTTAGACGGCTCATCAGTCTATTGTCTACCCGTCAAATCATCTTTCAGCAAGCTAACTCTCTGTCAGTGCTAAGGATCACTTTATTGATCTGAGGCTTTTTGTCTACTGCCAAAAATGACAATAAGGGGGTGCGGACAAAAACTTGGACCAAGAAGGGTTCGGAAAGGAGTCCGCATGTACGACAGGGGACACGATCGAACTCGCCCTCCTGGCGCTGGAGGAGGGCATGAGCCAGGGGAGGCCGCCGAGCCGCGCGGGCGTCGCCCGGACCACGGTGGGCAACTGGGAGCGGGGCCGGCTGCCCCACGCGCGCAGCGAAGCGCGCCCATCGGCGCACGCGGCCTCCACAGCGAGCTGCTAGGATGTCCGCCCCCGATGCGAAGGGAGGGCCCGTTGAACGAGGTGGAGAGGGCGGCCTACGAGGCCGCGATGACCGAGAACATGCTGCTCAGGGCGGTGTTGGACGACCCTAAAGGGGCAGGCTCGCACCCGGCTTCGATGTCGAACAGGAGAAAGTGCGAGCTGGGCGAGAGATTGCGCGCGGCGACCGGGAGGCCCCTCCGAGAGATCACCGCTTTCTTGAGGATATCGAGGAGCTCCTGCGAGTACTGGCGGGCCGGCTCGCGCCCCGACAAGTACGCCGCCCTGCGCGGGCGGGTGCGGGAGCTGTTCGAGGAGGGCGGCCGCAACTGGGGCTACCGCACGATATGGGCGCGCCTGCGCCGCGAGGGGCGCGCGCGTCCGAGAAGGTCGTGCGCCGGCTGATGCGGAGGAGGGGCCGAGGTGGTCTACAACAGGCGGCGGCGCAGGGGGTGGAGCTCCTACGAGGGGGAGGTCTCGGCGGCCCCGCCGAACCTGGTGGCCAGGGACTTCTCGGCGGCGGCCCCCGACGAGTTGTGGGTCACCGACGTCACCGAGTTCCGCGTGCCCGCCGGCAAGGTCTACCTGAGCGCCGTGGTGGACTGCTACGACGGCCGCCCCGCCGGCTGGCGGATCGGGCCCCAGGCCCACGGCCTCGCTCGCCAACGGGTCGCTGCTCGACGCCCTCGCGGCCAGGCGGGAGGGGGCGCACCGTGGTGCACAGCGACCGCGGGGCCACTACCGGTGGCCGGGGTGGATCGCGATCTGCGGGGAGCACGGGCTCGCGCGCTCGATGTCGGCCAAGGGGTGCAGCCCCGACAACGCGGCGTGCGAGGGGTTCTTCGGGAGGCTCAAGAACGAGTTCTTCCCACTACCGGGACTGGGAGGGCGTCTCGCTCGCGGAGTTCTCCGAGATGCTGGACGCCTACCTGCGGTACTATTGCTCGGGGAGGATCAAGCGCTCGCTCGGGTGGCTGAGCCCGACGAGTACCGCCGCAGCGAGGGCTGGGCGGCGTAGGAAGGTACGAAAAACGTCCGCACCCCTAAATGAGACAATTATGGCTTCTCTTCGAATTACAAGGCTTTTGACCTGGTGTTTTTTTCTTACTTTATATTAGCCCAAAAGAAGATGAATAGGTAAATGACAGGGTAATGACTACATTAAAACGCCCTGCAAGGAGTCAATCCGTGGTAAACAATAACTACTTTTCAACGAATGACACTTAGCTAAACGAGTGACAATGCGTTAGGGATGACTTATGTCCCTTCCTTGCTTCTTCTTCCCTTAACAGGCAGAAAAAGACGAACAACCCCGAAGGTGTTCGTCCGATTCACGTATGGTGGAGCGTGGGGGATCGAACCCCTGACCCAGGCTTGCAAAGCCTGCGCTCTCCCAGCTGAGCTAACGCCCCATGGCATGCACGTAGCGGCCATCGCTTTGCTTGTTCGGGGTTTCGACAGTTTAAAGAAAATTGGCCGATTTGGCCCGAAATATAATAAACGCCCACCGGCTAACTCGGCTCACGGTGGAGCGTTTATCGCAAAGTAAATGGTGGGCCCGAATGGATTTGAACCAGCGACCTCACGCTTATCAGGCGTGCGCTCTAACCAACTGAGCTACGGGCCCTTGAAAAAGTGCTTGACTATCTTAAGCCTGTTTCATAGGTGAGGTCAAGGAAAATTTTTCCGATTTCCAAAATGTACACGACACGCCGCGAACGGCACGAGTAGTATCCTTTAATCAGAATATGAATTATTTCACCTTCCGTGACAGTATCCTCCCTTTCGATGTGCGAAAAGCGACTTATACAGACATTCGAAACCCAGGATGCAAGAATTTTGACTTATACAGGCAAACCTACTTTTGTTTTATTTCGGAAATGCCTGTATAAGTCGCTTTTCGCGTCCTGGACTCAATGTTTTTGTCACCGGAAGATGGACTTAAGCGGTTAAACATTCCAAAAAGTTTAAATAAGCTTGGTTCAATAATGAGACAATAGACATCAAACATAGAAAGCTCAATCTGTAATCATGTTCTCATCGAACTAGAGAAAGGACAAAGCATGGTTCCGTTGAAAGTGTTGACATTGGTGGCGGGGCAGAACCAGCCGTCCGTGCTGGTTCTGCAACCCGTAGAGTGAGACACCAGCGGGGAAGGCGCGTTGTGCCCATTTGGATTGGCCCCCACCGAGGCGGCACAAATCGGGATGGCACTGGAGCATGTGAAGTTCGCGCGGCCCATGACCCATGACCTCATGCTAGATGCGCTCACCAATTTGGATGCGCGCGTCGATTCCATGGTGATTTACGGATCGAAGGGGCAGATGTTCTTCGCGCACCTGGTTCTTTCCCAGGGAGGACGACTCATCACCTTAGACGCCCGGCCGAGCGACGCCATTGCCCCTGGCGCTTGGCAAGATGCGCCGCTCTATATTGAAGAGACGGTACTTGACGCTTCTTCGTTCCCGTTTCTCTTCAAGGGTGAGAAGCAGACGGAAGAGGAACTGGCGGCGTTCAAGACATTCCTCGACCATATATCCCCCGAGATTTTGGAGATATCGAACAGCTTTAGTTTTCTTCATCTGTGATAATATAACTGAACCAGCAAAGTCCGTGTGCGGGCGGGACCTACTACAAAGGAGGTTTCGCCTATGAATGAATTCCTGATTGCTTTGGCCGCCATGGCCAACGTGGTGACAGCTTTGCTATCACTGTGGCGGGAGTATAAGCACCAACGGATGGAGAGGATAAACAAGAGGGACTAGCAGCAACTAGTCCCTCAAGTTGTTAACCTGCCCGCCCGCTCAACCGTTAACCAAACGACGGGCTTTGCTGGTGTTTCTACTATAGCACGTTTTCTAACGTTTTGCTACTCTTCCGTATCTTCTCCCTCGTCGCCCAGATCGTCGTCGAGGTCGTCGATGGCGAGAGTGCCTTCCTCGCCTCCTCCCGAGCAGGCCCATCTGGTTCTCGTCGGCGGGTGCCGCCTTCTTGGCCTTCTTCTTGCCGGTGGAGGCGATGGCCACCGCGCACACCTTGTCCTTGTCGGCGACGTTCATCACCTTCACGCCCTGGGTGGAACGGCCGAGCTCGGAGATGCCCCTTCACCGGGGTGCGCACAATGACGCCGTCCTCGGAGACAATCATGATCTCGTCATCGGGGCCGACGATCTTCATGACCGACAGCAGGCCCTTCTTGTGGGTCATCGTAATGGTGTAGACGCCTGGCCGCCGCGATGATGCTCGGGGTATTCCTCTATCTTCGTGCGCTTGCCGTAGCCCTTTTCGGTGATGACGAACAGGTCAGTGCCGGGCTTGGCGATTTCCATGCCGAGCACGTGAGCGTCGGCCGGCACGTTCATGCCGCGCACGCCCATGGTGCCGCGGCCCATGGCGCGGGCCTCCGACTCATCCCACAGAATGGCCTTGCCGGCGCTGGACACCATGATGACCTTCGCCCTGGCCACGCGCTTCACGGAGATGAGCTCGTCGCCGTCCTTCAGGTTGATGGCGATGAGGCCGTCGCGGCGCGTGCGGTCGTACTGCGTCCATGGAGGTCTTCTTCACGTTGCCCTGGGCCGTGGCGAACATGAGGAACTCCTCGGCCGGGAAGTCCTTCGTGGCGATAACGGCCGAGATGGACCTCGCCCTTCTCCAGCGGCAGCAGGTTCACGATAGCCGTGCCGCGGGGCATGGCGGCCGGCCAAGGGGATCTCGTACACCTTCTGGCGATAGACCTTGCCCTTGGTGGAGAAGAACAGCATGTAGGAGTGCGTGGAAGCCACAAACAGGTGCTCCACGAAGTCGGCGTCCCTTCAGGTTCACGCCTTGCATGCCCTTGCCGCCGCGCTTCTGCTGGCGGTAGGTGCTCACGGGCAGGCGCTTGATATAGCCGGCTTGCGCGTGATCGTGACGACCATGTCCTCTTCGGCGATGAGGTCCTCGATGTCGAGGTCACGCGCCTCGTCCGGTCAGGCGGGTGCGGCGCTTGTCGGCATAGCGGCTTCTTGATCTCTTGCAGCTCTTCCTTGATGACCTGCTTCAACAGGTTCTCGTCGGCAAGGACGCGCTTGTAATAGGCGATCTTCTCGCGCAGCTCGGCGAGCTCGGTCCTCGATCTTGCTCGCGCTCGAGTCCGGTCAGACGGCGCAGGCGCATTGGCAGGATGGCGTTGGTCTGCACCTCGGAAAGGCCGAAGCGCTCGGTGAGGCGTGCGGCGGCCTCGGCATTGTCCGTCTCGAGGAGCGGATGATGGATGACCTCGTCGATGTTATCGAGCGCAATGATATAGCCCTCGAGGATGTGCTCGCGCTCCTCGGCCTTGGCCAGCTCGTAGCGGTGCGACGCTGGGTGACAACATCTTCTGGTGCTCGATATAGTAGAAGAGAATTTCCTTCAGCGAGAGCACGCGCGGGGTGCCGTTCACCAGGGCCAGCATATTGCATGCCGAAGCCCACCTGCAGCTGGGTGTGCTTGAACAGCTTGTTCAGCACCACCTGCGGGATGGCGTTGGACTTCAGGTCGATGATGATATCGCATGCCCTTGCGGTCGGCGGCGTCGTGGATAGGCCGGATTTCCGTGCAGCTTCTGTCGCGCACCAGCTCGCCGAGCTTTTCCAGCAGACGCTTGCGGTTCACCTGGTAGGGAATTTCCTTCACCACAATGGAGGCGCGGCCGTTCTTCTTTCTCCTCGATCTCGCATTTCGCGCGGATGGTGAGGTTGCCGTGGCCGGTCTCGTAGGCATCCAGAATGCCCTTCTTGCCCATGATGAGGCCGCCCGTGGGGAAGTCGGGGCCGGGCATGATCTGCAGGTCCTCCGTCGTGCAATCCGGGTTATCGATGAGGCATGGTGGCGTCGATGGCCTCACCCAGGTTGTGGGGCGGGATGTTGGTGGCCATGCCGACGGCGATGCCGTCGAGCCGTTGACCAGCAGGTTGGGAAGCGCGACGGCAGCACCGTAGGCTCTTGCAGCGACTCGTCGTAGTTGGGCTGCCAGTCGACGGTGTCCTTGTTCAGGTCGCGCAGCAGTTCCATAGCCGGCTTGTCGAGGCGCGCCTCGGTGTAACGCATGGCAGCGGCGGACCGTCGCCGTCGATGGAGCCAAAGTTGCCGTGACCGTCGATGAGGGAGGCGCAGGCTGAAGGGCTGGGCCAGGCGCACCATGGTGTCGTACACGGCGAAGTCGCCATGGGGATGGTACTTGCCGATCACGTCGCCGACGGTACGGGCCGACTTCATGCGGCTTGTTCGGCGTGTAGCCGGACTCGTTCATGGCGTACAGGATGCGGCGATGCACCGGCTTCAGGCCGTCGCGTACATCGGGCAGAGCGCGGGAGACGATAACGGACATGGAGTACTCGAGGAAGGAGGTCTGCATCTCTTGCCGCGCGCGCACGATGGTGCCCTCGCCTCCGTTGGCGCCCTCGATGATGGAGCCGTGGGGGTTGGGCTATGTCCACCATCAACGAACTTGGGCTCGCTCTTCCTCGGAGATGAAGCCGGGACCTCGTTGCCGTCTTCAGTCGGCGTCTTCCACGTCTTCTTCTTCATCGAGGGTGGAACTGGTCGTCACCACTGGCGAGTTCCGCGTCGTCGTCGCCCCTCATCGTCGGTGTTCACTTCCTCGGCCAGGTACAGGGCGTCCTCCTCGGCGGCCTCTACCTCGTCGCGGTCGTCGTCGAATTCGTCAAAGTTATCAGCCATTTAGCTCTCCTAAATATCCAGGAAGCGGACGTCGCGGGCGTGTTTCTGGATGAATTCCTTGCGAGGTCCACCTGTTCGCCCACTCGCTCACCACGCTCGGCCTCCACGGCATCGTCGATGTTCACCTGCAAAGCGTGCGGGTTGCCGGCTCCATAGTGGTTTCCACAGCTGCTCGGGGTCCATCTCGCCGAGGCCCTTGTAGCGCTGAACATCGAACTTGCTGGGGTCGTCGTACTCGGCCAGGGTGGCGGACAGCGCCTTCTCGTCGTAGATGTAACGCTCGACCTTCGGGCTGCAGGAATTCTTCTTCTTCAGGCCGAAGATGGGCGGCTGGGCGATGTAGATGTAGCCGCGCTTGATGAGCTCGGGCATGAAGCGGAAGAAGAAGGTGAGCAAGAGGCAGCGGATGTGCGCGCCGTCGACATCGGCATCGGTCATGATGATGATGCGGTGGTAGCGGCCTTCTCGGCATCGAAGTCCTCGCCGATGTTGGTGCCGATGGCCGTGATGAGCGAGCTGATGGTGTCGGAGGATAGCGAACGGTGCAGACCGGCGCGCTCCACGTTCAGAATCTTACCGCGCAGAGGCAGGATGGCCTGGAACTTGCGGTCGCGGGCCTGCTTGGCCGAACCGCCTGCGGAATCGCCCTCTACAATGAAGATTTCGGACTGGGAAGCGTCCTTGCTGGCGCAGTCGGCGAGCTTGCCAGGCATGCTGAACGAATCGAGCACGTTCTTGCGGCGGGTCATCTCGCGGGCCTTGCGGGCGGCTTCGCGGGCCTTGAGCGCCTGCGTGGCCTTGTAGATGATGCGCTTGGCCGGCGTCGGGTTCTCCTCAAGGTATTCGCCGAGGCCCTGGGCGACGGCGTTTTGTACCAGCGGGCGGATCTCGGTGTTGCCGAGCTTCGTCTTGGTCTGGCCCTCGAATTGCGGATCGTGCAGTTTCAGGGAGATGATGGCCGCCAGACCCTCGCGGGCGTCCTCGCCGGAGAGGTTCGGGTCCTTCTCCTTTAGAAGGCCCTTCGAGCGGGCGTAATCGTTGATGGTACGCGTAATGGCCTGCTTGAAGCCGTCCATATGCGTGCCGCCCTCATGGGTGTTGATATTGTTGGCGAAGGCCATGACGGAGTTGGTGGAATAGAGCTGGACCACTGCAGGGCCACTTCCACGGTGCCGTCGGCGTTCTCGGCCTCGAAGTAGATGGGCTTGTTCAGGGTTTCCTTGCCGTCGTTCAAGAATTTCACGAAGTCGACGATGCCGCCCATGGCCTGGAACACCTCAGTGCGGGGGGTTGCCGTCGGCGTCGGTGATGCGCTCGTCGGTGAGGATGATCTTCAAGCCGCGGTTCAGGAAGGCCATCTCGCGGAAACGGGCGGCCAAGGTGTCGTAGTCGTACACCGTGGTCTCGGTGAAGATGTCGGGGTCGGGCCAGAACGTGACCGTGGTGCCCGTGTGCTTTTGCCTTACCGATCTCGTGCAGCTTGGTCTTGGTCTTGCCGTGATCGAAATCGATCTCGTATTCCTTGCCATCGCGGCGCACCTGCACTTCCACCTTCGTGGAAAGGGCGTTCACAACGGAAACGCCGACGCCGTGCAAACCGCCGGAAACCCTTGTAGCCTTCACCGCCGAATTTGCCGCCGGCGTGCAGAATGGTAAGCACGACCTCGACGGTGGGGATCTTCTCCTTGGGATGCTTGTCCACGGGAATACCGCGGCCGTTGTCCTCGCAGGAGATGGAATTGTCGGGATGGATGGTCACCTTGATGGTATCGCAGTACCCGGCCAGGGGCCCGTCCACAGCGTTGTCGACCACCTCGTAAACCAGGTGGTGCAGACCGCGGGGGCCGGTGGAGCCGATACATGCCCGGGCGTTTGCGAACAGCTTCAAGTCCTTCTAGAACTTGAATGTCAGAACCGTCGTAGTGATCTGGTTTGTTTGCCACTGACACTCCTTCGCTCTCGGAACAAAGAACGCGCCCAGATGCGGGCGCCGAATGAGTGTCACTATAGCATGTTAAAATCGCATTTCGGCTGAAAGTCGCGGAATGGGGCTATTTTAAGGCTGTTTGAGGGCCTATGTTGCGGTTCGGTGAAGACTTTGCCAGGAATTGTGGAAAAACAGGGCTTAAATCAAGCGAGAAATGCACGGAGTTAATACTTTGGGGACTCTGAATGGGGCAATCCTGCGGTTTTGGCGGGTCACACCAACGGCAAGTGGATAACATTGCTCTTGTTCAACATGGCCTCATTAAAGTAATCGATGTTCGCTGTGGTGATAAAAAGTCTGACTACCGCCTTCCATAGCGGTCACCAGCGCATCGCGTCGTCGGCCGTCCAGCTCGCTCATCACATCGTCAAGAAGGAGCACCGGCTTCTGCTCGATGATCTCGATGACGGCCGCTTCAGCCAGTTTATACGAGAGTACAATGGAGCGCTGCTGTCCCTGACTTCCGTAGATTGGAGGCGTTTTCCCCATCGAGAGTGAATACGATTTCATCGCTATGAGGTCCCACCACTGCCGGCTGCGCCGCCGCTCTTCCTCCGCGCGCTCATGAAGCGCGCGGGCCAACGCCTCGCGGGCTTCGTCGCGGGTAAGGGGCTCAACCGTTTCCTCTGGCGCTCCTTTTCCCACGAGGGAACATAGGCGGCGTTCAAGCAATCGCGTCCTTGAGAAATCTCCTGGTACTTTGCAATCAGATGAGGGAGCAGCCGCTCAAATAATGCGATGCGATAGATCGTGAGCTGAGCTCCCACCGTGACAATCATCTCATTGATGGCCTCCACGAGAGCGACATCGGCCTCCTCTTTGAGAAGGCGATTCTTGTGGCGAATCACTTCTTCGTAATCACGCCGTACCGTGTAGTAGCTTTTATTTACCTGAGCACCCAAGGTGTCCAACGATGACCGCCGCCCGCTGTTCGGCCCTTTACCAAATCGAGATCATCAGGCGTAAAACGACCGAGGGAATGAGTCCTTTCAAATCGATCGGCCGTTTCGCCTTCCCATTGAGCCGATACTTACGCGTACGACCATCAAGCGTGAGGTCGATATCAAGGCGCCGATTGCCGTCAGTTGCCTGCATGGATACGCGACTATGCTCCTCGCCGTGGCGAATCAGCTGATCAGCCGTACCATGTCGGAATGACGTGAGCGCCGTAAGCAGCTGGATAGCCTCGATGAGGTTCGTTTTGCCGACAGCGTTCTCCCCCACAAGTACGGTGATGTCCCCAAGCTCGTTTAGAGCCGCATCCTCGTAGTTGCGGAAATTCCGCAAAGAGAGGCTTTTCAATACGCAGGGTCATTTAGAGATGCGCACAGGCATGACGAGGTAGAGGAAGTTTTCCGGCTCAAGCGCGCGGAAGATGCCCGGCTTCAACGCCGATTGCACTTCAAGATACACCTCGTCGGTGGCAATGGATCCGAGGCCATCCAACACATAGGCGTAGTTGAATGCGATTTCCACATCTTCGCCCTCAATGGCGCAGGAGATGATCTCCTGAGCGCTGCCCACATCCTGGGATGCTGCGGAAATCTGCACCGTTTGGGAGGCGTTGTTCAAATCGAAGCGCACGGGCGATGAAGTAGAGCCAAGCAGGGAGGCGCGCCGAACACTGGCCACGAGCTTATCCACCTCGATGGTAGCGCGAGTAGCGTAGCCGTCCAGGAGCAGTTGTTTGTAATTGGGGAAGTTGCCTTCAATGCGGCGGTTGATAAACACCGTGTCCTCGCAGGTCACAACGATCTGATTGTCGGCCAAGGCCAGAGACACCGGCGACCTGTTTTCGGCAGCGACGCGATTTCCGATAGGAAGCTGCCCGAGATGACCGCGTGGAACTCATCGGCCGAGGAGTTCGGCAGAGGAGCATCCGTGATGGCGAGACGATAGGAGTCGGTGGCCACCATGCGCAGCACGCCGGCCTCCAGGGTGATGAGGACGCCCGTGAGAATAGCGCGAGACTCATCTTTGGATACGACGCGAGAAACACGCTTGACCATAGTGGAAAACTGATGGAAGGGAATTTCTATCTTCTGGTGAACGTCCACACGGGGAAAACCGGGGAAATCCTCAGCGTTCAAGGCGCGGATAGAGAACGAAGACGTGTCGCAGGTGACAAAGGCCTGCTCATCAGTGGCCTCGACATGAACCGCAGCATCGGGAAGGTTCTTCACAATTTCCGAGAACAGCTTACCGGGCACCACCGTGCGGCCTTCCTCCTCAACGAGCGCGGCCACGGAGTATTGAATGGAGAGCTCCAAGTCGGTGGCTTGAGGATGATTTTTGTCGCCGGCGGCCTCGATGAGGATACCGGACAAGACAGGGAGCGTCGATCGAGTGGAAACCCTTTGAGGACAATGGACAGGGCGTTGGCAAGCTCGGTGCGATTGATACTGAATTTCAAGGGATGCCTCTTCGTAATGGCCTGAGCTGAAACGGAAGATATCGTGCGGGTATTATAACGCCGGAAAACAGGGAAACGGAGAGGCCGCGCAGAGTTGTCTGACTAATGGTTGATTAGTTTTACACCTTTTTTCGCCCGCTAGTGGAAAAGTGGATAACTTCCCTTTCCCCAGCGCAAGCAGTGGATAACCGTCCTTTTCACTGAGTGGATATCGAAGGTAAAGATGGTTGACAGTTTTAGCTAACAATTCACTGTCGATTTTTCTTTTCAAAACGACGCGTTGAGCTGGGGTTTTGTAAATTATGTCAGGGTAATTCTCTTTAAACGCACCTATGTTCGAACAAGATCGTGCTTGATGGGAATTTTCTTCTCAAAGGCATGGGAAGCAGCTGAGAAGGGTTATCGAGAGCCTCTGTCAAGGTTTTTGGGCAAAGTTTTTCACTTTTTCCTCTTTGAATGACAGCCATTAGAATTCTCGAATTCGAGTTTTCCACTTTTTACTGAATATTTGGTTGATAAGTCGGAATTTTCTGAAAATCGCAGGTAGTTCAGTTTCGGTTTTCCACTTTTACTGAACAAATAGTGAATTACTCATCACTGGTTATGAAATGCGCAGGTAGATACCTTGTAAAATGATGAAACACGTTACAATATCCTGAAAAAATTTTTGAAACGACGAATTGAACGGCGAACAAAACGGAATGATCTTGGAAACCATGGAACAACATACTTCTCTTCACGACGAAGCTCCCCAGGGGCTTCCTTCGACTATTCCTTCGTCGACACCGTGGGGCGCATCGCTCTCTACGACGACCTGCGCAGCGCACCACGGGTTGTGGAGATAAAGCCCGCCGACACGGCGGCTTATATCGAGGCGCTCGCCTCCACGGTGTACGAACAGTCCCATGGCGCAGGGGGAACCATCCCTACACCGTTATTCGGGAGGTTTCCGAAAATTTCATCCATGCGCGCTTCAAAGAGGTGGTGGTCTCCATTCTCGACAAAGGGAACACCATCCGCTTCGCCGATCATGGCCCCGGCATCCCCTCGAAAGAAAAGGCCCAAATGCCAGGGTTTTTCTTCTGCCGTCGAGCCTATGAAAACTATATTCGGGGCGTCGGGTCGGGCCTTCCCATTGTGCGGGAGTACCTCGAATCGTCCCATGGCACCATTACTATCGAGGACAATCTGGGGACCGGCGCCGTCGTCACCGTCAGCTTGGTGCGTGAAGAAGACGATCCTCTGGACGACTGGGACGAAACCGACGTGCTGAGCAGCAAGGGAGAGTATATCCCAAGCTCGTCCTACGCTTCGGAAACCGCCGTGGTTCATCAGCCCTACGCAGCGCCCCTCGTATCCGGCACCGAACCCTATCCTCCAATCCAGCCGGAATCTATCCTCCATGGGCTCATCCAGCGCACCAGGGGCGACTCCCTACCCACCCGCCTACGCGCCGCAAGGCTACAGCGCAGTACCCGCGGCTCCAGCTCCCGTACCGGCTCCCTCTTACGAAGCCCCTTACCAGGGATATCCGAGCTACGGGGCCTATGGAGCCGCCCCAACTGCCTATCCGGCCTACGGAGCAGCGCCAGCACCGGCGGCGTATCCGAGTTACCCGGAGTGCCGTCATGCCGGCGCCCGCCCTCTCCGAACGCGAGCGAATATTCCTGAAGCTTCTCCTTAAAGAAGGAACCCTCCGGAACAAGGATTTCAGCGACCTGACCGAGACGCCGGCCTCCACCACCCAACACCACCTCAATCGGCTGCGAGAGGCAGGTTTGGTGGAAATGGTCGGGAAACAGCGGGCCCTCACCCCTTACGGCCGTCAGATCGCACAGGGTCTTTAAGACCCAAGCCTTGCCAATTTGCTAGAATTGCCCTGAAAGCGGAGAACCACGGCAAAAACGCCGGCGGAAGGATGATGTATGGATAGCGAGACGCTCAACGAACAATGGGCGCGCATTTGCGCCCAAGTCAAAGCTACCAGGATATCGACCCTCCCAGGTTTCCGCCTTTTCTCGCGGCTCGTTCCCCAGGCCATGAGCGATTCATTTCTCATGCTCACCGCCGACAACGACTTTATAAAGACATGGGTCGAGCAGCATTACACCGAGGATCGTGCGCGCGCTGCGCGATTCACCGGCGTCGTATTCGCGGTGGCCATCGCCGTCGACCCCACCCAAGAGCAGCGTAAAATCGCCGCTGCGGGCCAACCATCCCCTCGTGGCGCCGTTTTTCGGCGCCCGCCCAACCGATGCCGACGCCAACACCTGCGCAGCCAGCGGCATCGACGATGGAGTCTCTCCTTCTCAGCCCATCGCGGCAGCTGCGCCCCCTCACCGGCCTATGGTGCTCCCCTGTCTCAGGCGACCCCTTCGAACCATCCGGCATGGTCGCCCATTCCTTGCAGAGGACGTCGTGGTCGATCACTACGCGCCTCCCGCGCCCGCACCGTCTCTCCCAGGAGCCGGTCGCCGAGCGGGCTTCGAATCCTCGTCTTCCTCACGTTCGAGAACTTCGTTATCGGGGAATCGAACCGCATGGCCCTACTCCATGGCCGTCGAAGTTGCAGAGGCCCCCGGACGGCTTCCCCTTAAGCCCCTGTTCATTTACGGGAAAAGCGGCTTGGGCAAAACCCATCTCATGAGAGCCATTCAGAACTACATCGAGGAAACGCGTCCCTCGATGCGAACGGTCTACGTGGATGCTCAGGACTTTGTCTCGAAGTACTCAGAGGCCGGCGCCATCAAGGACCAGGAGAAGGTCAGCTTCCGCAACTTCCGCGCCTACTATGAGCAGGCGGACATCCTCCTCCTCGATGATGTCCAACACCTTCAGGGCAAGAAGGAATCCATGAACATGCTTTTCCAGCTGTTCAACACGCTGACCAGCCAGGGCAAGCAGGTGGTGCCTCCGCCGACCGCGCTCCCCAAGAACATCCAATTCGACGAGCGTCTGAAATCTCGCGTTTCTACAGCGGCGGCACCATCGATATCCAGCCGCCGGAAGTGGAAACCAAACTCGGCATCGTCAAATCCTTCACCGACGAATTCAGCCGAAGCGAGGGCCTGGGGAAACTTCACCTCTCCGACGACATTCAAATGTACATCGCCGAGAACCCGGGTCCAACATCCGCGAGCTCAAGGGCGCCGTGAATACCGTCATTTACCGCATGATCTACTGCGATCGCAGCGATATCTCCATCGATGAAGTGCGCGAGCTTTAGCCAATCATTTCACCGGCGGCATGTCACGAAGCTTGACCGTGGAGGACATCCAGCGCGAAGTGGAGAACTTTCAAGGTGAGCCATAGCGACATGGTAGGTCCAAAGCGATCCCAATCCATTGTGAGACCGCGACAGATCGCCATCTACCTGTGCCGACAACTGCTCGACTTCCCTACGGCGATATCGGCAAAAATTCAATCGCGACCATTCGACCGCCATCCATTCGGCAACAAGCATCGAAGAGCGTTTGAAGACCGATCGCGATACCCAGGAAGAGATTGAGGTGTTGCAGAAGATCATCTGCGAGCTGGACTAGTTTGTTCACAAACTCTTGATAAGAAGGGAAAAACCTGCGCATAACAGGGCGACTTTTCAACGACAACGGAGAGAGCAGAGGATGGCCACCAGCGCATGGTTCACAAGCGCGCTTGACAACTCACCAAGCAGTAAGTACGTTAGCAAGCTCCCCACCTGCGGCTATGCCAGTTATCGACTAATCCACTCGTCTTATTGAGACTACTATTTGAGTTCTATTTTTAGAATCCTCTTCAATGGGAACTACATTTTAGTTCTGCACAGCCGTTACCTGTACTTCATGGTTCCACCTCCCTATCGCAAGCCCCTTCGCAGCCATCTTCCTTATTCTTCTGTTCGCCCCGTTGACAGTACTTTTTTGCGTTGTATAATTCAAAAGCTACTTTTTAAACCATGAAAGGGAAAGAAACAATGAAACGCACCTTATCAACCGAACAAACGCAAGCGCGCCAAGTGCCATGGCTTCCGTGCCCGTATGGCTACCAAGGGTGGTCGCGCTGTTCTCGCTTCCCGTCGTGCTAAGGGGCGCAAGCGTCTCACCGTCTAGGAGATCTTTAGGTGCAGACTATTAAATCCAGCACTGAAATCTCCCAGCTCTTCTCTACGGGGCATCGTCTTCATACGCCATACTTTTTACCGTTATTGTAGGCGCACAAGATGACAAGCAGAACAATCATGAGCGACACGGCCATTCCGGTCGTGTCGCTTTTATTGCGGGAAGAAGCTGGGAATGCCGTTTGAGGAACCGCGCCAAGCGCCGCTTGAGAGCACTCTGCATGGAAATGGGTGGGCCGTGGGCCGGCTTTGACGTGATATTTTGGCAAAATCAGGCCTCACTCGAGCTTCTTATAGTAAAGTGCTGAAAGCATGCGGAAATGTCGCTGAGCGCCTTGCCCAAGGCGAAGGGAAGAACACCGTTGAAGAAGCTGCTCGTACGCATTAAGAGGATTCCGACTCTGGTCGCTATCGGTCTTATTATGTTTTACCGAATGGCTCTTTTCACCCCTTCTTCCCCTTCTTGCCGCTTCATTCCCACATGTTCCGAGTACGGACTCACCGCGTTCAAGCGATATGGGTTTTGCAAAGGGTTCGTGCTCACTGCAAAGAGGATACTGCGATGCCGCCCTGGCGGTCCGTGTGGGTACGATCCCGTTCCCTGAGTCGCTGGTGCATTTGGAAAGGTAAGCTATGTGGGATATCTTTAAAGACTTGGATCTTCGACATCATCCAGTTCTTCTATAACTTCTGCCACGACTGGGACTGGCGATCACGATTATCTTTCGTATCATTGTCGCGCCCCTCATGCATAAGCAAGCGAAGTCCAATTATGCTATGCAGAAGGTGCAGCCGAAGATTCAGGCCCTGAAAGATCGCTTCGATGATCCCACGCGCCAATCCCAGGAGATGCAGAAGATCTACGCGGAGATGAAGTTCAACCCGCTCGCTGGTTGTCTTCCGATGCTGCTTCAGATGCCGATCTTTATTGCTCTGTTCCAGGTGCTTCGCGAGATGGGCGATCGCATTGGCGAGGGCACGTACTCGTTCTACAACTTGGTGCCGAATCTCGTCACGACGCCCCTCCCAGGCTTTCGGCGAGGGATTCCGGAACATTTGTTCCCTATCTCATTCTCATGATTATCTTTGCTGGTGCCACCTTCCTTCCGATGGTTCTTCAGCAGTTGAAACCGAAAACACCCAGCAGAAAAATCAGACGCTCATGATGGGCGCGATCATGTCTCTTATGATGCTTTGGATTTCCTGGGGTTCGCCGGCGGGCGTGTTGCTGTTCTGGGGCGCATCCTCCCTTATCGGTATCGGGCAGAACCAGTTGACGCTTGCGCGCTGCCGTGCTGCCGATCGGCGTAAAGAGGAGGAAGAAGCTCTCGTCGTCAAGCCGATCGAGGTTAACGTCACGCGCAAGGAGAGGAAGAAGCGTCCCTAAGAAAAAGCGCTAGACCTTACTGATTTTGGGAGTGTTTCATGAAACACTCCCTTTGTAATGTTCCGCGGCATCGTTTCAACCGCGGTGTTTAAGGTTAGGGAGCCTGTAATGACTGAAGAGTTCGAGGACATGATTGAAGAGGCAGAAGACGAGGTGGTGGAAGAATCTCAGTCTTCTGCGGATCCCATTAATACCGAAGAGGTTGTTGAAGAGGACGAGCTTATCGTGACGGACGAGATGCTCGATACTATTGCTGACACTGCTATCGCGGCGCTCCAAGATATTCTCCAGTATTTCAATGTCGGTGAAGTGACTATTGATGAATACGAGGGTGACGAGGGCGAACTGATTCTTGATATCAGCGGCAAAGATATGGCTGTCCTTATTGGTCGTCATGGAAAAACTCTTGATGCGCTGCAATTCATTGTGTCGATGATAACGGTACGTACTATTGGCTTCCGTTATCCGGTTATTGTCGATGTTGAGGGCTACAAGAACCGCCAGCGCCAAAAGCCTCGAGTCGATTGCGCACAGCTCTGCTAATCGTGCTGCTTCTCAGCACCGCAAAGTTGGATTGCGCCCGATGACTCCCCTACGAGCGTCGGATTATCCACATTGCTTTGAGAGACGATGATCGCGTCGAGACCGTTTCTGAGGGGAGGGCCCTTCCCGCCATGTGGTCGTGGTTCCTCTGTAAAAACTGTTCTAATACTTTCAATGTGCTGATGGGACGCGCAAAGCACGTCCCATTTCCTTTATTATGGACACGTTCGCCTATGGAAAGGAGTTGAGATGGCAGATGATCAGACGATGAGCTTGATGCAGTGCTATCTCGCTTCAATCCTTGAAGCAAACAAAGTTACGAATCTTACTCGCATTACTGATGGGGAACAGGCGCGTCTCCTTCATATAGAGGATTCGCTGGTAGGTTTGCCGGAGGTCAATGAAGCTCTGACGGTCTCTATGGAGACCTTGGCTCAGGAGGGGGTTCCCCGGCGTCCCTCTTTGCGCTTGCGACAGGAAGAACGACCCTTCTCGTTGATTCGGTGAAGAAGAAAATGGCCATCGTCCAATCTGTCCTTGATGATCTTTCGTTGAGTGAGCAAATTTCCACATCGAGCGAACGCATCGAGGATCTTCCTCTGAGTACAAGGAGAAATTCGCCGTCCTCACAGCTCGAGCTCTGTCTAAACTAGTTTCTCTTATAGAGCTTGCTTCGCCCTTTTGAAAAAGGGCGGTCGGTTAGTCTGTTATAAAGCCCAGCTATCATCGGAAGAACTTGATGAAGCTCTTGCTGTGCAAGACCTTGTGGGTATGAGAATGATCTCCCAGCGTGAGATTTGCTTGAGCGATGGCGAGACCATGAGAACCATTGTAGTGTTTGAGAAAGTCGGCAAGTCACGCATCAAGCTTCCTCGAAGAATTGGCTTGGCTCAGAAACAGCCACTGCGTCCCCGTAGCTGAATGTAGTATGTGATCGTGTTTCGTGAAACACGATCAATTTGAATCCTTCTGTCGAACATCGCCTGAACCAGCTTGAGGCGATGATATACTGTGCCCAATCAAAGGAAGGAGGTTCCTGTAGGGATTCTTTGATGGTCTTAAACGAGACACAAAACAAGCCCGGACTGTCGAAGAGGTTGATCAACCTCAGACTCAGGAACAAGAAGTGGTAGCCGCTGAAGAGGAACTCGTTGACGATCCTGAAAATATTGAAGTGGTTGTCGGGGAGGTTGAGGATTACGCAGCTCCTGTGATTCCTCGAGAACCTTTGAAGAGCTATAAAGACAAAGCGCCGGTGCGTCATGTTGTCGGACAGACGAAGATCATTGCCATCATTAACCAAAAAGGTGGCGTAGGGAAGTCGACAACAGCGATCAACCTTGGGCTGCACTGGGAGAGATGGGCAAACAGGTGCTTCTTGTCGATCTTGATCCTCAGGGAAATTGCTCCAGTGGCCTAGGCGTTGAGAAGAGTCTTATACAGCAGTGCATCTACGATGTTCTCCTTAACGATGTTCCTCTTGAAGAGGTAATTATTCCTGATATCGCCGAGGGATTAGACATTGCTCCGGCTACGATTAATCTTGCGGGAGCGGAAGTTGAGCTGGTCTCGGAAATGGCGCGAGAATCGCCTCAAGGATGCTGTGGGCGGTATGCGGGGGCAAATATGATTTCATTCTCATCGACTGCCCGCCTTCTTTTGGGTCTTTTAACAGTTAATGCTCTGGTGGCGGCCGATAAATTGCTTATTCCTATCCAATGCGAGTTCTATGCCTTGGAGGGTGTGACAAAACTTCTCGAATCAATGAAGCGTGTCAAATCCCGCCTTTAATCCCTACTCTGGATATCTACGGCATTCTTCCTACTATGTACGATAGCCGTACAACGCTCTCGAAGCAGGTTGTCGATGAAGTGCGTGAGTATTTTGGGCGCCTGGTGTTCGCCACGCCTATTCCTCGCACGGTTAAATTGTCGGAAGCTCCGAGTTTTGGGCAGCCGATTACCCAATACGATCCCAAGGGAAGAGGCGCTCTTTCCTATATTGAATTAGCGAAGGAAGTGATTGCACGTGGCTAAGCCCGAACGTCGTGGAGGACTCGGTCGAGGTCTGGGTTCCCTCCTCCCCGGTTCTTATGAATCACCTGCCCCTGTTTCCCCCTGCGCCCGAGCGCCAGAGAGTGACAGTTGAAGTAGATGAAGAGGCGGCGCGAGAGGCCCCTGTTTCTACACGGCCCGTACGGACGATGGTTGAGATAGAGGAAGAACCAGTAAAGGTCTCTGAACCTATTGTGCGAGAAGCCATCATTGAGGAATCGAGGATTGAGGAGGTTCCTGCACGGGGAACTGATGAGGTGGAGATTGATAGAATCGCCCCTAATCCCTGATCAGCCGAGAACCCAATTTAAAAAGAGGAAATAGAAGAACTCGCTGTTTCTATTGAAAAGGATGGTCTGCTCCAACCTATTCTTGTAAGGCAAATGGCCGATGGTACCTATCAGATCATCGCCGGTGAGCGCCGTTGGCAAGCCTCTAAGGCTGCTGGTCTTAAGAAGGTTCCCGTTCGTGTAAAAGAGGTTGATGACGACCAAGCCCTTGAGCTTGCGTTAATTGAAAATATCCAGCGCTCTGATTTGAACCCGATAGAAGAGGCGTACGGATACCGTCGGTTGATGGAGAGACGCTCGATGACTCAGGCGGAAGTGGCACAGGCAGTTTCCAAGGGTCGTTCGACTGTCGCCAATGCACTTCGACTTCTTGATCTCCCTGAAGAGGCTAAGCAGCTTTGTTTGAGGAAAAGATCACGGCGGGCCATGCTCGTGCCATTCTGTCAGTGCCCACAGCTGAAGGTCGTCTTTCCTTGACTCAGAAGATTATCGATAACGGTTTGTACGTGCGCGAAGCAGAAAATCTTGCTCGCCTTATGTCAGGTAAAAGGACGGCTCTGCCTCGACTCCTCGTGAGCCGGTGCCTGCGGTTTACAAGTCTGTGGCGAAGACCTTACGCGAGACACTGAAGACTAACGTGCGTGTGAAATCGTCTAAAAGGGAAGAACAAAATCGAGATTGAATTCAAAGATGAGGAAGATTTGCGGCGACTCTTCAGTGAGCTTTGTTGGTGAGTAACTTTTCGATAGCATTTAATGACTAAGAAAAGAGCCTGTTTCACGTGAAACAGGCTCTTTTCTTTTGTTAAAAGAAGTCGTTGTAGACCCTAGTGTGAGGTAAGAGAAAATGCTTTACATAACAGGCCATTAGTTCTCTTTTGTTTCACGTGAAACAAAGAGAAAAGAAAGACGAATTAACGAAGAGGACCTTGCGCTAACTTGTTTTTTTAACTGGCCACATGCTCCATCGATATCAGCTCCGCGGGATTTTCTGAAACTCGTTTCCACTCCATGATGAGTCAGTGTCCGACCCAATGCTTTGCAGTTGCTGGTGAGGCGGCTTGTAGAGGGATCCTTCTACGGTGTTCACCGGGAGAAGGTTGACATGGCAGAGTAGCCCATCGCAGAAGTCGAGAAGTGCTCGAAGATCTTCTTCTGAATCGTTGATATCCTTGATGAGAAGATACTCGAAGGAGACACGACGGTTGGTAGACTGGGTGTATCTCTCCACAGCCTTTTTAGATCCGAAAGAGGTTGCTTTGCCACTTTCGGCATAAGCCGATCACGCTTCTTCTGTAAAGCCGAATGAAGAGACACGGCGAGCGTGAATTGCTCTGGCTCTTGGGAGAGACGATCGATCCCATCTATAATACCGCAGGTAGAGAGCGTGATATGTCTCGCTCCTATATTGAAATCGTCCCTGCTGTTTAGAATGCGCAAAGCAGCAAGAACTTCATTGTAGTTAAGGAAGGGTTCCCCTTGCCCCATAACAACGACATTGCTTACCCGTTCTTGGAAATCCTCTTGGACGAGAGCCACTTGGGAGATGATTTCTGCAGCCGTGAGATTCCGTGTAAGACGCTGCCTGCCAGTTAGAACTGACAGGCCATAGGACATCCTACTTGAGAGGAAACGCATACTGATACCGATCGAGGGAGCCGTCTCGATGGTAGACGGGCATGCCCACCGTCTCAACTAATGAGCCGTCGGCCAGGGTCACAACATATTTGCGTGTCCCATCTAAGGAAACTTGTCGGTCGAAAATCTTTATCGTCTCCAACGGAAAGAACTCAGAAAGTTTCGTTCTGAGGTCTTTCGGAAGGTTGGACATGGTATCGAAAGAAGCCGCATGATGGCGGTGAAACCCACCTCGTGGATCTGTTTTGCGCGAAAGCGCGGGTATCCCCACGAGGTAACAAGATCCTTCGAGTTCGGCTTCTGTAAGCTTTATCAGTTCGTTATTCATAGGTTCATTATAGACGGTGGCGTTGCTCTGATATACTGCCTCCAGAGATTTACCGTCTGGAAGGAATGCTCCATGGCAGCAGTAGTTGAACCTGGCAAAATGTCGCGTCGCCCTCTTAGCTGGAGGAACCAGTGGGAACGCGAAATTTCCCCTTTGCATCAGGCAAGGTGCCGGGAGGCGCTTCGTGAAGCGGGGTTTATTGTCCAGAGTTGGATCCGGCGAAGAAGGATCATCTGAAAACGCTCATTGAGGAGCCCTTCGACGTTGCTCTTTCTCTGTCTTCATGGAAAAGGCGGCGAGGATGGCGTGCTCCAGGGCTTTCTGGAAACGATCGGTCTTCCCTACACGGGACCTGGTGTGTGGTCAAGCGCAACGGCGATGAACAAGGCCCAATCCAAGCTTTTTTACCAGCGCGAAGGCATTGCTACCGCCCCTATCAATACCTCAAGAAGGGAGAGGGATATTCCGTTCAAGAGCTTGCATTGGCTATGGGCGGAACCTGTGTCAGAAACCGGCTACCGAAGGCAGCGCTTTGGGCATTTACATCGTGGAAGGCGAAGAAGCTATCGCAGACGCCATCGAGCGTGTGTTCGAAATCGACGAGCTTTGTTGTCGTTGAGAAGTATATTCAAGGTACTGAGCTCACGGTTGCCGTGTTGGGCAATAGGGATCCTTTCGCTTTACCTGTCATCGAGATTGTTCCTAAAGCTGATTTTTATGATTTCGAATCGAAATATGCGCCGGTGGTTCGCGGCATATATGCCCGGCACCTCTCGATGAGGAGAAAACCAAGCAAGTAATGGACGCCGCTGTCGGCGCCCATAAGGCATTGCAGTGCAGTGGCGTGTCGCGTTCCGATTTCATCCTCGACAAGGATGGCATCCCGTGGATTCTGGAGACCAATACCATCCCTGGCATGACGGCGACTTCGCTTCTTCCCGATGCGGCTCGGGCGGCAGGCATCAGTTCCCTGAGTTGTGCACGAAGCTCATTGAATATGCCTTCGAAGAGGGGAGTAAAGCGCTTGCCAGAGCCGAGGGGCGACCAAGGTCGCCCCCTACGGTTACCGGTTAGATAACTAAAAACAAGTGTTCTCGTTTTAGAACACTCCGCAAGACTTCAGGCCGATGATGATGGCGGCAACGAGGGCAAGAAGAAAGGCCAGCTGAGAATGTAACAGCCTTTATTGCCTGTGCGTCCAGCCTCGACGGGAGGCCGTCGATGAACCCTCGGCGCGGCGGCAGCGCCATGCCGCGTTGTTTTCTCGGGGAGAGGCTCTCGCTCGCTCGGAAGCCATGTGCCGTTCGAGTTGATGATCTCGTCGACGGCTGGCCCGTTCAACGCCAGCTTCGGGCGAATACCCTTACCGATAAGCCCGCAGACGCCGTCGATGAACCGATTGAATTCCTCTGCGTAATGGGGGCTGTACCCGATAACTGCGGCCTGTCCCCAATATTCACCTGGCTCAGGTGTTTCCGTGAAGGCGACAAAGGAGAGGATTCCCACGAGTTCCAGACCTTCCGCTGCAAAAGGCTCAGTTCGCGCGAGAAACCGTCGTCGAAGTAAACCGATAGTTTCGTTGAACTTGTTAATAAGCCACGCGCGATGGACACCCTCGTCCATAGGTGAGATTGATGCGGTATCGGTCTCCCACGAGGGTGTTGGAACCCATAAGCACCGCCGCATCTTTCTTTGAGACCGTTCGAAATGTTTGATATGTACCGAAATACCGTTCCATGAATATTCTCTCTCCGCCCTGGCTGATACAATACCGTGAGTTGTCGAGAACACCATAACCGAGCCCGATGAATCAGGGGAACACTCGCTAGGCCGAGGTTCCTTTTTTTCACCACCAAGGGCGCCGCGAAAGATAGGGCTGCGCTATGTCACGTGACACCACCCCCCTCGAAAGACAGCTGAAGAACTTTATCAGCGACGGAACGCCGCCGGAGATTATCGCGCGCTACGAGTCGCTGCCCGAACGGGCCCAAAGAGCGATTTCGGCCGGTTCGATAATAATGTCGTTGTTTTGGATACGGAAACAACGGATTCTCTCGCCCATGATGAGTTGACGCAGATTGCAGCGGCGCGGGTGGAAAACGGCGAGATCGTCGACTGGTTCGTTACCTTCGTGAACCCGGGAAAGCCCATTCCTGAGGACGTTGCCCATCTCACCGATATCCACGATGAGGATGTGGCTGACGCTCCCTCGGCGTCCGAAGCTCTAGCCGATCTGGCCGCTTTCGTAGGAGACGCCGTCGTCGTGGCCCATAATGCCGAGTTCGACCGCAATTTCACGACGAAGCATCCGACGGCTATCCGCTGCTCGAGAACACTTGGGTCGATTCCTCGATTTGTCCCGCATCGCGCTGCCCCGCATGAAATCCCATCGACTCATCGATCTCGTGAAGGCCTTCGGTGCTCCTCGGTCAACGCATCGGGCTGATGAAGATGTGGCGGCGACCTGTGCCCTCCTGCGTATTCTGCTTGCTGCTGTGGAAGCCATGCCGACTATGTTGCTGCGGAAATCGCCTCTATGGAGGAACCGAACGATTGGCCGACGGTTGTGGTGTTCGAATATTTTGCCGAGCGCGCGGGTGAGACGAGCGAGGAGTAAAACCGCTTCCTTTCTCGCTGCGCACCCTGCGTCGCGAACGTGTGGAAAAACCGATCTAAGACCGCTCGTGGATGCCGATGAAATCGCCGCCGATCCAGGGCGATCCTTCTTACTCCCACGGCCGATGCTGTGGCCCAAGCGTTCACCGCTGAGGGCGTAGTAGGTTCCCTGTACGAAGAGTACGAGCAGCGCGGCGAGCAAGTGGCTATGGCCGAGGCAGTGCGCAATGCGTTTGCCCGATCGCGCAATCTTATGGTGGAGGCAGGGACAGGCGTGGGCAAATCCATGGCCTATCTTTTGCCGGCGGCCATCATTGCCCGAGATAACGGTATTAATGTCGGCGTAGCTACTAAGACGAACGCTCTCCTCGACCAACAGGTCTATCATGAGCTTCCCGCTCTTTCGGAGGAGCTCGGTGCCGACCTCACCTATGCTGCTCTCAAGGGGTTCTCCCATTATCCCTGTCTGCACAAGGTGGAGCGCCTCGTTGTGGAAGGCCCCGGCATGCGCACCGTGGGGAAGGAGCAAAACCTCAGGCTCCGGCCCTGCCGCCTTGCTTTCCTTCATTGAGCAGACGGCTTACGACGACATCGACGGCCTGAAGATCGACTACCGCACGCTGCCGCGCTGGATGATCACCACCACGAGCCACGATTGCCTGCGTCGCAAATGCCCGTTCTTCGGCGTCGTCCTGCTTCGTCCACGGTTCGCGCCGCAAAGGCCGAGGCCGCCAATATCGTCGTTACCAACCATAGCCTCCTGTTCTGCGATCTTGCCGCCGACGAGGCTTGCCCGCCCATCCGCTATTGGGTGGTGGATGAGGGCCCACAGCGCCGAAAGCGAGGCACGGCGCGCATTTTCCCTTGAGTTGGCAGAGGAAGACATTCTCTCCCTCGCGCGCCGCGTAGCTTCCGAGGAATCTCGGCGCAACGTCTTCGTGCGGGCGGAGCGCACCGTTGTCATGCCGGGCAATGAACTCGACGACGCTGTTCTATGGGCTCACGGGAAGGCGCGCCGTGGGCGCTGAATTCGGCGAAGTGGCCCAGGCGTTCTGCAAGGCGCTGCCGACCTGTTCTTCTATGACACCAATAAGCGCTCGAAGGGCTACGAGACGGTGGATCTTTGGTTGAATGACGAGATTCGCCACGGCTCCCTCTTCCAAAACATTGTTCGTCTTGGTCGCGCCATGGCCGAGCGCGCCGAGAAGATGGTGACGGTTTGCCAGGAGCTTGTAGGCTATTTGGAGGATATTGAAGGCGCCGCCGTCATTCAGCGCGAAATTGCCTCCATTGCGATGGAGATGAAGGAGATCATTCAGAACGTCGAGGTCATCTGCACGCAATGTCCCGAGCGCCATGTATGGCGAGCTTAAGTCGCAAGACCGATCGTCCGCAGAACAAGCTGGAGGCCTTGCTCGTATCGGTGGGGAGACGCTGAACGAGACCTTGTGCGCGCACCCATTCGGTGGTCTATGCGTCGGCCACGCTGACTGTTGATGGCAGCTTCAACAGCTTCTCCCAGGCCATAGGGCTGAACGAGAGCGAGTTTTCCGTTGCCGACGAGCTGTTGTTTGCCTCAAGCCACGAATTCGACAATCAGATGGTTGTCTATGTCGTCAACGATACGCCCTGAACCCAATGATCCGAGTTTATCTCGGTGCCCCTGCAGCGCCTGCTCATCGACGCTCACCGTGCCCAGAACGGTCGATGCTTACCCTGTTCACGAATCGCCGCGAAATGGAGAAGTGCTTCGAAGAGTGCAGCCGGCTCTGAAGGAGACGATTTGCGCGTCGTGTGCCAGAAGTGGGTGTGTCGGTGAAGGGCTGCGCGATGACTTCCTCGCCGACGAGCATTTGTCCCTTTTCGCTCTGAAGAGCTTGGGAAGGGTTCGACGCGCCGGGCGCCACGCTCGAAGGGCGTCGTGATACCGAAATTGCCCTTCTCGAAGCCAACTGATCCTCTTTCGAACGGGCCGCTCGACGATGCCGCCTGGCGGCGCTATGTCCGCCAGCGGCGGTGTTGGAAACGAAGCAGGCAGCAGGCCGTCTTATTCGCAAAAGCTGATGACCGGGCATTCTGATCCTTGCAGGACAAGCGTCTTATTACGAAGGGCTACGGCAAGACGTTCCTGAGATCACTTCCCAGCCAGAATATCGGTTCCTATCGGCGGCTCAGATCGTCGACGAGATAGCAGCGCGCCGCTAGGGGAGCATTCTGGTTATGGCAGCGAAGAGGGCGCATCATCCGATGCACATAAAGCGGCGCACGCGGGGATCTTCCAACGAGATTTCCTTCAGCGTGCTCGATGCCGCCCGTGAGGCTCGCGATGCCGAGGAGCGCGATCGGCACCGAGGGGGCTCAGGCGGCCCTTCTCTTTTCACACGTTGGGGAAAGGGAAGAAGCCTCGGCCAACACCGGTCAAAAGGGCAGTCCATCGTCTTGTCTGGCGAAACTCCCGCATCCCCGTCAACCTCTCCTTCCGCTGTTGATCGAAAATGAGGGGCATCGTGCCCGTGTTCATTGGTGGTATTGCCCTTTTGAATGCATCACGCTGGTGGGCAGTCAGAAAGCTCTTATGTCGATGAGGGAGCAGCAGAAGTGCGATGCCCTGAATGGTCAGGTCGGTATCATCCAGAGCTGCGATGAATCCCTTCTTCCCTTCGACGAACTGGTTATTGAACAGTGCGATGCCAAGCGCCTTCCCCCTCGGCGACGGAGACGCCCGCGCCTTCCCGGAAGCGCTGAACGAGGGGTATCGTGCCGTTGTCGCGGAGATTGCCCCGATGAGAGCCCAGTTAGAGGACTCTATCGCATCCATGGAAATGCTGCGAGTCGTCACTGAACGACAATGACGATAAGGAAGCGGCCTCTCAGGTGGTGATGGCCGCTCGCGCGCCTTAATATGCTGGATGCGGGGTCAATACATCGAGGAGTCGTTGATGGAGACCGAGGCGTTCCTTAAAGCCCGCTCGAGGGGTGGAATACCGCCGTGATAAACGCATGCGGCTATTCGTGAGGCCACGGCGCTGGCTGAAGAGATGAGCAAGGAAAACATTCTTGCCTCTGCAGGCTAAAGGGCAACGAGGCCTTGGCGTTTTTGGAAGAGGCTCAGCAGGATTTCTCCCAAGCCGAAGCGGCCTATCCCGGTCTCGATTTGGCGGCCTTCGAAGCCATATGTGGTTAAGAGAATGGAATCGCAACAGGCAGCCCTTTGCTGCCGACGATGCCTATCTTTCCGCAACAAGGAAGAGCTCGAAGCTCAGGGGGAACAGCCGCTATAACGCATTGGAGGAGGAAGCGGCTGCCTGGCCCAAGAACTCGGGGAAGATGACCCGGAGCAAATTGTTGCTCTTCGATTCTACAAAAGAGATTGAGGCCGACCAAAATGCGCTATGAGGCCGAGCGCTAAAAAGCAGGAAATGCTGATGCCTTTCTTCGTGAATATCTCGGAACGGCCTTCGTAATGGCGTATACTTACGATAATTATGTCCATAGAACCCTCTTCACCGAGGAAAGGCAACGTACATGGCCGAATTGAACGAACATGTCGCATATCTGTCTCAGGAGATCGGCCCCCGGCCGGCGGGTACTGAGGAAGAACAGCGTGCGGCTCTCTACATAAGCGAGCAGTTTTCCGCCGAGGCCGGTCTGACGACTGCTATGGAAGACTTCAGTGCAATCCCGACAGCTCACTTCCTCGAACGCTGTGCAGTGGTGTAGCTGTGTTGGTGACGCTGGTGGCGACGATTGGGGGCGCTGGCTGTTTCCTGCCATCGTGGTGTCCTCATCTGCGCTGCGTTGGCAGCCGCCGAGGTGTTCGATAAGCCGGTGCTTTCGCGGCTTTTGAACCGCGGGTGAGCCAGAACGTCGTCGCGCTACCTGCCTGCGAAATCGCCGACGCGAGCGAGCCGGAGACGCAAGGTGATCGTGGTGGCGAACTACGACAGCGGTAGGTGCGACGCGATTTGAACGGTGCGATGCCGGCGGTGCTCCCATCCTTTTTGGGTTGAGCTGGCGATGCTGGTGGTCATGCCGCTTTTGGCGATTGCATGGTGCTCGCACCCGACGGTAGCGTGCTCGTGGTGTTCAACGTCCTTCTGGCTGTTGCCATGGTGGTAGCGGTTTTGCCGAGTTGCGTCTCGTTTCTGCTTGAGAAGTTCGCGAACTACAACGAGGGCGCAAACTGCAACGCTGCAGGAGTGGCGGTGCTTTTGGAGAAGTCGCCTCTCGCGTGGCCGCCGCTCGGGATCTCCCCGATGCCCCGAGCCAACGGTTCATGGCGAGGCGGGCCGCCGTGTCGGCGGGACTTGTTCCCGAGGGGGCGGAGATTGTTCATATGCAGGGGAATACTTCGAGGATTTGGGAACCTCCATGGAGTCGGCTTGTCGAGCGCCTGGCGGCCGTGCCAAAGCTGCCGTAGCGGCGTTGTGGGAAACCGGTGTCTGCAACCTACTGAGGTGGCAACAGAGGATGAATCTCCGGCGAAGGAGAGGAAAACGGCGCCGTGGAGGTTTCTCCGGAAGAGAGCTTAACTCCATCCTCTGCCGCGGTTGTCGTCCCTGTTGCTGCTCCCGCCTACGCGGCGCCTGTTGAGCATCGGCACCTGAATGGTTCAAAAGGGCCAGAGCAAGCCAAGAAGCCTGCTAAGGAAAAGCCCGTGCAGCGGTCGCGGTACGCCACGGCTTTGGAACGGGCCGAGGAAAGAAATTAACGCGCGCGGGAGCATGAGAGCGCCGCTCGCCGGAGCTTTCCGAGCGTATGCGTGTTATGCGCGTTTCGGTGCAGGCAGCTTCGGCAGCAGCTGGGCAACACCCACCGGATTATGGACAGCGTGGTTGCGGAAGAGCTCCGAGGAAATTTCTGTTCCGCCTTCCGCATCGGCCGTTAATGAAGAGGCATCGCCCTCGTTGGCCCCGTATTGCCAGCCATTGAAGTGCCGGCGGTTGAGGCCGATCAATTGCCGTCTCCTTCTAACAACACGGTCTCCCGCGATGCTGTCCGACATTCCCGCCATCGCATCCGGAGCCGGCCTCTTCGGAAACAGGGACACCTGCCTCGAAGCCTGTCGTGCCTGCTGTACACCGGCTGTGCCTGTTGCGCCCCAGCCGACGGATGACCCTGATGTGACAGTGCGAGATGGCCAGCGTCCGTTGACGGGCGCCACCGTGGCGGTTCCTCCCATTGATCTTTCGACGCCTGATGATCCTGCTTGCGCCTGCGGGCGGGCAGCGCGTGGTGGTGCCCTCGGTGGGAGAAGTGGCTGAGACTCCGGCTTCGGCTCCAGCCCGCTGCCCCCGCCGGCGCCGCGCTATTACGCTGCCCAATATCGGCATCTCCCAAGAGCTCCCGCGCATCTCTATGGATGATTGCCAGCAAGCCGCTCCTCTTTCAGAAGATCGCCCCGAGCATGATGGTCGCGTGCATGACTTGAGCGCCGTCATCCCTCGGTGACGACGCCCGAGCCGTCGTCGGCCGTTTCAGGCACGCGGGAAGCGGCGCTGCTCGACGCGCTGCCGTCTTTGGGAAGAACGACAACGACGACTGATCCAGCGCTTTCCGGCAGCATTAGTCTTGCGGGCACGTTTTCTTCTATGGGGGCGACGGGAGCGGCCGCGCCTATCGGCGATGAGCTTTTGGAGAATGCCTCCGAGAACGATATGTATATCGAAGACGTCGATGACTCTGCTTATGGAGCAGATCACCGAGATGGAGCAATGGCTGGTCCCGGTTATGTGGAATGCCCAAGAGCCGTTTCGGCGGTATCTTCGGCAAATTCCGCCGCAAGAAGCGTGAGGAAGCATCCAGCCCGCAGGAATGGCTGATGTTGAGAGCTTCGATGCCCGTGAAGTAGGAGCAGCGCGCGGCGGTTGGGAGAGTTTCCGCGAAGAAGGCGATATCCAGGCTTACGACGAGGGAGTATTTGGACGCCGACGCAACGACAGCGTTTTCTCCCCGAGTTTGATGACGATTTTGCCGAGGACGGCTTTGATGCACCGCGCTCTTCGCATCGTCGCGGCCGCCATTTCGAGGTGGGGCGTTCTCCGCGATCAAGTTGACGATGAGTCTGAAGGCGAAGAAACCAGATCAGTGCCGCCGATCCGTCCAGTGTGTTCGGTGAAGGACTGCCCGCCGATTTCGTCTTCGAGCCGACGCCGGAAATCGAGCAGATCGAGCAATTCCACAGCGACCGCATCGATATGGAAGTGTGGTTTGTGGCGCTCGGATCCGAACTTGCCGGCAATGGCGGCATGAAAGCGTTTATGGCTGCTCATGAGGCTGAGCTCAAGGGCGCGCTTATCGTGGAGCTGGAGGCGTTGGGTGCCGGCGAGCTGACGCTGATTGACAAAGAGGGCACCTATGTTCCCAAGAAGGCCTCGAGCCGCATGAAGCGCTTGGTTCGGCAAGGCCGGTCAGGCCACCGGGCTGAAAGTGCCCGAGGCTACGATGGAGTGGCGCAACAGCGCATCGGCCTACACGCCTGAAGCACGGCCAGCAGGCCCTGCATTTGGCGGGGCATGGATGGCAGAAACCGGCATTCTTCGCCGAAGAGGACGATGTCATTGAAAACATCGACAACGACACGTTAGCCTTGAACAGCGATTTTGTCGGAAGTACTCAAGCATATCTAGCGACGAAATCAGATATCCGCCCCCGTAGCTCAGCGGATAGAGCGTCGGTTTCCTAAACCGTGCGTCGGAGGTTCGAGTCCTCTCGGGGGCGCCATGATGTGAACGGCGGAGCTTCGGCTCCGCCTTTTTATTCAGGCTCGTGAGCCTGCACGGCGCGCGAAGCGCGGCGGGCAAAAACCACCCGCTATGCGGGTGCGCGTCGAAGGCTCCGCCCTTGCGTCAAAACGCCGCCAGTCGGGATACGATACGGGTGTTCAAGTCGTATCAGCCCGGAAAGGCGGCCGTTTTGGCAAACAAGGCACACAGCCTGTCGCACACGAAGTGGATGTGCAAGTACCACATCGTGTTCACACCGAAGTATAGGCGCAAACTGATATACAGCCAATACAGGGATTCGCTGGGCGAGATATTCCGCAACCTGTGCAGGTACAAGGGGGTGGAGATAATCGAGGGGCACCTGATGCCCGACCACGTCCACATGCTGGTCAGCATACCTCCCAAGATCAGCGTGTCCAGCTTCATGGGCTACCTCAAGGGCAAGAGCGCGCTCATGATGTTCGACAAGCACGCCAACCTCAAGTACAAGTTCGGCAACAGGCACTTCTGGTCCGAGGGCTACTACGTGTCGACCGTCGGCCTGAACG